>JAABUQ010000204.1_pt1 | contig 132039 bp, 74 predicted proteins | sample 5560001 | NCBI WGS metagenome assembly JAABUQ01 (sample SAMN10711888, study PRJNA513371) | rock metagenome | isolation source: Antarctica rocks | place: Antarctica: Victoria Land, Finger Mt nord | collected 2015-12-18
TCATTTGCCCCTATCTAGGGCCTCATCATCATGTATATTAGGGTGCTGTGCACCATTATTTATCAATCAGACGATTTAGCCCTGAGTGCATCTGACACCTGTTTACAAAGATTTTGCAGAGGTCGACAAAACGGATTTCAAAGAAGTTTGTAGTCGTTACCGTAACGCGAAGAAGAGGGTAAAGGAGAAGAATCTGGAAGTCCTCGAAAAGAAATATTTCTCGATTAAAGCTCCTCCAGTAAAAGCTAATATAGCTAAGGTATTTATATCGGACTAAAGGATTGTATTTATTATAATATTAGAGGAAAGCGATTTGCAGAGCAATTTAGCTACCAAATAGCTTTTTATTTATACTTAATCTTGCAATTAATATATACCTTAAGTTCCTTCTGCTTTATAATAACTATACGTCCTTAACCAAGAGTATATTATATAATAATAAACGAATATTTCAGATAAGGCTTCTTAACCTTACTAGTATATTCCAGCGAACTTCATTTGCTTGATTAAAAGCCTATATCTACCTCGATCTATCTACTTTAAATACCTAAATTGTTTGCCCGCTGAACCTTATATACTTGATTAAAAGCTTATATTTATCTATATTTATCTATTCCAAATACCCAGATTATTTGGCCTCTAAACCTTACTTTTCAATATCGCTTAATAATATTCCAATTTACTGTATTTTGCCCCGATTATCTTATCTTCTTTGAGAATTTACAGAAGGCTAACTTATATTCGCAGACTTTATAATAGCGCCTACAATTATATTAAAGGGTAAGAAGGATAGCGCTACCGCCAAGAAGAAGGGCAATCCTGCTACCGTAACGACTGTACGCGGAAGTTGCTCTAAAAATTTCAAAAAACTAAACCTTATTGTATTAGTTAGAGGTACCGCTTCCGCGAGGGCCTAAGGCAAGAAAACCTTAAGAGAAGACTTCGAGACCGAAATTGTTATACTTATAAAAGATTAAGATAATAGCAAGTATTATAAAATTATCTTTATCGATAATTATATAAAAGAATTAAAATTGATACTCTATTATACTTCAGAGGTTATTAAAAGTATACCTAGTCTATAAGTATACTTTGTCTCTGCTATTTAGGAGTATCGCAATTATATTAGTTTAGAAGTACTTAGCAGCTTCCTATCGAAGCCTAAGCTAAATATTATCGATTTTAAAACAAATTATTATCTTTTTCCTAAGCTTATTACGAGCAAAGGAGCTATACGCTCCAAAGACAATTTCGAGGTATCGACGACTAGGAAAAGGAAAGGGGGCAAGTTTATAGCAAATAATGCTACCGTAACTATCGGTATCGCCCGTAAGCTATGCGCTCGAGTAACAGCCTTATATCTAAAAGCAGAAGTATTAACCAAATAAGCAAACAACTATTTCGAAGCTACGGACAAGGTTGACAAAAGAGAGATTATACCGGAGGAAAAAGATAAAAAAAGAGGAGGTATAAAATACTTCGGTAAAGTCCTATCGCTTAACCGTAAAGAATCTAATCGGTATATCTTTGTATATAAGGTATACCTTACCGTAGTAGCAAAAAAGCTGCGTACGGAGATATCTAGCTTAGCAGCCTATATAAACCGGGCTGAAAAGTCTTTACGCGATCAGGTCTAGTTGAAGGTAGCAGTAGATCTAAAGTTATTAAAAGACTTGAAGCAGAATAAAGAATTCGGTTTATCTCTTTGGTAATTAGAGGTATTGCCAAGCGGTACCTACGTTTATCAATATCGTAAATTCTATACGCAAGCTCGAGACAACTATAAATCGGTCTGTACGAAATTCATCTTCCGTAATAAGGAGGGAGAAAGTAAAGAGTCTTCGAGTAATACCGATAATTCTGGATCTAATACTACGGTCAAACAAGAGCCTACCGAGGATATTATAAACGGAGTTGCTATTATAATTAATAACGCAACCGATCAAGCTAGGGAAACAAATCCTATAGAGGATAAAATCGAGGTTTTAAACTTTAATATCGCAGCTTATAATATTATATAGGGTAAAGGAGAAATACCGGGCGAGGCTACCGCAACTGATAATAAAGATATCGGGTTAGGTAAGAAAAAAAAGGATACAAAGACTTTGGACAATAATAGAAGTCGGGTCGATAGAAAGGATAAGACAAATAATATTGCTATTGTCTATCAGACTGCAACTTCTTCGGACTTAATAAATCTGAATTGAAGCCTTTCTATTACTGTAACTTGGTTATTACTTAAAGCTCTTTGGGACTTAGAATAAATCTGCTGATATTTTGATACTTTAATACTTTAATACTTTAATACTTTAGGGTTTTCCGCTAGCGCTGCTTTCCTCGCCGAGGGATAGTATTGCTAATTTTGCTCTGCAATTAGTCGGGAGGGCTCAATTTATATCTTTCGGGTATAATTACCGCAAGTACCTTCCTGAATCTTTGATAGGCGGGGGAGATATCGATTAAATAAATATTGATAAGGGAGGATATAGAGGGAATTAAATACTTGCGGAGAGATATTATATTAACTGGATCTGCAGGCTTTAGGTATAGTAGAAAGAATATATTAAGGGCTATACTGCCGTAACCTGCTTTAATAGATATTTAGCTATAGTTTGAATAAATCGAATCGTTAATAATTGAATTTATTACGTACCTTCTTATTCTTTATATTATTATATTAGCTATATTGTTATATATTTATCAAGTACGAGATCAAAGTAACTAATTACCTTTTATACTTGTAGTATTACCGTAACGAGTTCGCAACGGTATTTGTATACGAACGGAATAATTGCTCGTTATAGACTATTATAATACCGTATATTATATAAACGATATACTTCTATTACCGAGTAGAAACTATTGCTATAATCAGACTGTAAATATACTATAAATACGTTATTACCGTAACTACTCTATATATTCCAAATTACTATAAAAGTTTGGAAAACAGTATATTCCAAAAGCGGTTGAATTATAGTAATTTAAATTTTATAGTTTTAGATATATTATATAACTAGCATCAATCGCTCTATTTTTGCCACTGTAAAATTACCTTCTCTAACCGTACTAACACGGTTTGTATGTGTTTTACAGGGAAGACTCGGTACAAACCCTACTGCCAAGCCCCCTAAGGAAATTAATTCTTTTCCTGTTTTCGACTAGTGTAATTCTTGCCTACACGCCCTTGACCGACATCACGTGATGAGGAAAGTCTTCGAGAAGCTTCGAGAACGACTTTCGATTACAACTCATGATAGCCGCAGTGGGTGCAACAATAATCATTCAGCCACTCGTATTTACCACTACTCACGCATCTTTCGTGGGCATGAACCGTGTGAAGTTTTACGCAGAAGTCCAGTGGTGGGATGCGTCCAATATCCATGCCCTTTGTCCCTTTTGTAGGAAGACGCACAGACATGGCTTCGGACTAAACTATGAAAGCACTCATCGTGCCTCACATTGCAGCACGGGTGCTAGCTTTGATTCCTACTACTTTAAATACCCATTTTCACAAAACCCCGAATGGACAGCGTATGAGATTGATAAGGGAAACAAACGTTATGTGGCTTTAGGCGCAAGTCCACCACAATCTGAAGAGGACTTACTTACGGAATCTCTTTCTGGTCTGCAACTGAATCGGAAGCCCACGATCAATCTTTCAAAATGGGAAGATGCACAAGAAATCATCACGATTGACGATAACGATTTGATGTTCCGAAAATTGCGACACATTTTTGGTGGCGATCCAACATTTGACATGAAGAGAATTGATCATGTCTCAAGCCGAATGATTGGTTTCGGAGATGTTGAATACTTACAGCAATATCTTGATTCGTCACCGGAAGGTTCACTGTTCATCCATGGTGTCAATAACGGTGGAGAAACTGCACTGTGGCTTGCCTCTTGTGAGGCGTATTCAGCTATTGTAAGTCTGCTGTCGAAACGAGGTGCAGACGCCAATTACCAAACCGAAGAAGGCAGAACGCCTTTAATGGAAGCTGCACTGTGGGGACGTTACGAGAATGCAGAAATTCTTCTCAGACACGGTGCAAACAAATAGCTCAAAGACGGCCACGGCTTCGGAGCAATTGATCTCGCAACCTCATCAGATCGAAACGAAGAAGAGCGCTTCCGGAGGTCGGGCAGCGAGCACCAGGTCTATAAGGAGGTGACTTACACTGCGAATCAAGCACGAAGAATGATTGTCTCTATATTGAAAGATGATATGGCCGACGAGTTACCGGCCGCTGCAATGAAAGATCAATTCTTCTGCAAATCTTCCAACCGGGTAACACTCTTTGCTCCAGTTGCCGAATACGAGATTTCAAGTCCTCACAAGACAGTCGCACATCTCACGCGTGGGGGCAAATATCCTTCTATAGCCGCAATGAGTGGCTGGAGTCATGGCAAGACAGTTCCACTTGTATCAGGGAGAGACTTGACTTCTGATGTTCTCCGGATTGCCAATATTGTTGGTCATGCATTAGTCGCTGACAGCAGAGACAGGGGCATTCCAGGCCAATTCAATGCTTGTCATGCCGAGAAACAGCTCATTGCCTACTTCATCAGTCGACATGTGTTTCTAGAACCCGAAAGCAGAGCTCCGGAACGAGCATGGGAACATCTTGATAGGCACTGTTATACTCACGGTGAACTGGGGGCAGCTATGCCGAGGGTGAATTATGAGCAGGGAGGGACACTTCATGAACTTGCGGCCAGGGCACCACCATTGTCGCTGAAACAGGCTAGCATCCTTGTTAGCTCCCCACCGTGCTATGACTGCATATCCTTCACGAATGTCGTCAATACGAGGTTAGATTTGCACATCACGGTGGAGCATCATTCCAATAATGGGTAAATCAAAGGAAAGCACACGCATGCAGTCTCTCCCGCGATCTGCGAAATTTTTTGGCTTGGGTGCACATATCTAATGCCATGGAAGACTCGACGGAAATCGTCCGTGTGTGAGAACATTCTTCACGAGGTCGTAGCCCTGCTGCTGCTGTACTTTGACAAATCGGATCGGGAGACTTGTACTTCGCAAGTCGGACTTCGACGTTCCTACCTCGAGGTTGGGAAATTTCATCGAGGCTGGATAATACAACTTTTAGAGGGTTCCATCCAATAGCCCTATGAGGCCTCATTAAACCACCATCAGCTACCTGAACGGCATGACTCCAGATACTTATGCCTGGGTGAACTCCACGTGCACTAGGCCTGAAATTATCAGTCAGGTCTATCGCATTTTGTGTATAGCATATTCGCAGTAAACGAGTCAGCATCAACATAGAGATACTGGAGACAGATACATGTTCTGAGTTGATCAGCTCTCTTTCCTGTTCCCCCGCTATATTGCTTTGGATAGGAACGCCACTACGCCACAAAAGCCACATGAAAAGAATCACTGGGATTTTTTTCTTTCTTGTTCTGGACTAGTGTAGTTCTTTTGCCGCCATAAATTGCGGAGCAACATGAGGAACGTCAAATTCATTCAGTATAGTCTAATCTGAAGTTAGTTGGCACCTTAATTGCTTTCACAGTCTCCAACAGAGAAAAGAGCGTGGCTGCTTCGGAGCGACTGGCCGTTGGAACTTGATTGGTCCCAGAAGTGAGATTGGTCGCTGGTAAGGAGTCTGGTACCCTCGGAGACTGGTCGTTTGATTGCAAGTCAAGAAGATCCCGGGTGTGCGTCGCATCTCCACGCTTCGTGTATTCTTCACGCCATTTTCTCTCACGCTCCTCTTCCTCTTTTCTCCCGCGCTCCTCTGCCTCGTCTCTCTCACGCTCCTCTTCCATTTCTCGCTCCGTTCTTGTCGTACAGGATTCTTCTTCCTCAGCTATGGAAAAAGAGCTAGTGTACCCATTCAGGTTTCTTCTCTGTGCGATCCATCGTCGTTAATGATGTAGGTCGACCTCAATTGACCGGAGAGCGTTGACTAGTAGTGGCTGTTCTAGCGTGGCGTTGGCAGTGGTTGTTGACAACGGTTGCAAGCCTGGTTTCGGTCTCATCAAACCGTCCTTCTTCTACCGACACTAGCCAACGTCGAAATTCCCTGTGACCATCCATGCGGGTCCCCCACAGATACTGCGCGCCATTGATCTCGATCAATACATCCGGCATACTCGCGAGCAGTCGGAGGACTCCTCTAACCTCGTCCTGATGATAGCACTCAATCACAGTGAATCCAAATGCCTGCGAACACCATTGGATATATACAAGGCCTAGTATGCGACCCATCGTCACCACAACAAGAAGGATAATCAACAATGCCAGTGCGTCGAGGACCGTCCCACCCCAATACGTACTAAAAAAGGCCGTCAGTATAAGGAGGGTGAGCGCTTGGATAAAACCTGTAAGAACGGTCATTAACGGACTTCGCGCTTCTAAGCTTAGATGGACCATGACCACAAGGGGTCTCCGTCTCCCAAGTATGGGGTTTTTAAAGTGCGTTAAGAGGTATCTGATTCGAGCACATGCGAGTAGAAAAACTTGTGTGATGCTTTCAGTCGGCCGGAAGGGGTGATAAAGGGGAGGAAGTTCGCGAGTGGTGGTAATGGCGTATTTATCTTCGACGAGCCCCTGGAATTGATTCAGCCGAGGTAGATGACGAGCATAGACAAGCTCATGAGGCGATAGTGACCATTGTGCAGCACGTAAGACCATGGCAAAGACACCGCTGGCTACCAACCACCAGACCGTTGTACCAACCTGTGGAGATGTGGTCAGGTTGAATTCACTATCGCACGACCAAAGTGGTTGGGACAAGGTCACGTTGCCCGTAGAGAAGCCTGCAACCGCGAGCAGGAACAGCTGCAATAAACAAATAACGGCGGCAGGAAGATACCACCAATGGTCCCGGTCCGTATATCGGTGAGTTCGAGCCTTCAGCTGTCGGAAAAGGTGCGTGCGAGTGACAATTTTCGCTCCTATAGCGTTCCCATGGTGAGCAAGGAACCAGCCATGCAGCTCCGACCGCTGAATCTCCCAGCCAGGTAAGTTTCGTCGGGTGCCTTGAATGGCGGTGCCATATCGTCGAAGGTCAGAACAATCAGTTGTTGAGAGGTCGCGCAGGTCAATGGTTCGTCTCCTAGGAACAGCGCTGATGCTCTTGACTGGCAGGCCGAGACCGAAGGCTGCTGACAGCATTCCGATGATCCAGCTGGTCCCGAAAGCTTCGGAAGATCGCGGGACGTAGAGATTGCCAATAGTTAACAACGTGGGTATCAGGGTAATCAACGTCGTAGCCGAATTCATGCCAGCTTTGTTGTATTCATCGGTGGTTTTGAGGACGTAGTTGATGGTCGGCTGGCAGGAGAAATTATATCCCACGCCGAGGTTTGTGAGCAGATTGGTGTAGTTAACGAACTGGGCTGCGACCGTGTCTACTACTAGACTGACGAACACTATGCCACCAACGAGGCCTCGCATAATGGCAGTCTTGAGTAGCTGCTGGAACGGCGCTGTTGCTACAAAGGTACTCTAACCCTCGCGAGCTCTTCAAACAAATAATGAACAGGCTTCGACGGTGGGAGAAGAAGTTTGCTGGGCAAACACAGTTTGGGACAGCATGTCATCTCATTATTTACCCGGCTTACCAATCGTTGGGCTGTGCACTTGCTCAACGAAATCTTTCATTGGACGGGTTTGCTTGCCAAGACACCAGGTGGCAATGCACCAACTTGGCTAATTTTAGATATCACCCAGGGAAAGTCGGTAGTGGGTGTCAAAACCAGACCAGGGCTTCAAAACATGTTGGAGAATGGCTGGGGCAGTCTCTCCAGCAGCACTAAGCCAAATCAGGTCTGGCGTATCGCAATCCTGGATTACTGTCAGCCAGGCTGTATACCGAACAATAAGGGCTATACTCAGGGTATACCAGCTCTATTAAATGCCTTATTATCTATAGGGCCTAAATTAATTAGCTATATATATAAATAAGTTTATATTCTTAAATAAATAAGATAATTAAATTTTTTAATAATTAATAAGTTATAAGCCCGGCTAATATTTATATATTTATATAAAGAGAAAAATATTCAAATTTTTAATTTATAAATATTATCATTTTATTTATTTTTATATCAAGCTATAAAAATAATATATAAGAAAAGATTATTTTAGAAAAAATCTTTAATTATTATAATTATACTTTTAAAATATAAATTATTTTTATTAAAAAAGGATCTTAATTAATTATTAATAAAAATAAAAAATATATATTATAAAAATATAAAAGCTTTTAGAAAAAAAATTCAAAAAAAAATTATTATATTATATATATAATTATTTAATATTTAATTAATATAAATTTTATTATTTTTAAAAATATTAATAAAAATATTAATAATTTATATTATTAGAATAATTATTTAATAATAATAATATAAATTATAAATAAAATAAAGTTATATTAAATTTAAATTATTTAAATTATAAATAATTTTAATAGAAATAATAATTTTAAGGAAATTATTAAGGTAATATTTACTTATAATAAATAACGAAGTTAGAAAGGCTCCTCGAAAACCTAAAAAGTAAAGGAAAACGAAAAATAATAGTAAAAATATTAAACCGAAATATTCTTATTATAAAGGAACTTATATAAAAGAAAAATACTATTATTTAAATAATAACCTTTATCTTAATTAATAAAAGTTAAAAGATAAAAAATTCCTTTTTAAAAATAATAAAGAGAAAACGAGATAAGTCTTAAGGATATATAACTTTAAAATAACTATTAATTTCAAAAAATATTAATAATATAACTAATATATAAAGTATTAAAAAAATTTAACGTTTATTTAGACTTAAAAGCTAAAATTTATATTTATTTTAAATATTAACGTTTTATTTTTTATTATATATATAATTATCTTATTAATAAGATTAATAATAAGATTATAATAATAAAAGGAAAAGGTTTTATTATTATAATAATTAACAATAATAAAGAAATCGAACTAATAAATATATATTACATCTTTAATAACTAATATAATATTATTTTAATAACTAATATAATATTATTTTAATAATAAAGCTAATTAAGAAAGGATATATAATATTGTTTAAAAGAAATTTTTTTTGATATTAGAAATAAAATAAGGAAAAGATTATTTTTAAATTAAAAAATAAATAATTATTATTTTATTCTTTAATCTCCCTTAAAATATTAAAAATATATTAGGAATATTAGAATAAAGAATATTCTAGCCTTATAAAAGCTTTGATATATACGTTTTAAATATATTAAAATAATTTTAATAAAAATAACTTTATTATTATTAAAATAATAATATTAAAATAGTTAAAATAATTAATTTAATCGTTTTGGGAATTCCGGAATTTTAACTTAATTATTTTTAACTTTTTATTATTATTTATTTACAATATAATTGCGATAAAGTAAAAGTATTAAATAATAAGAATAGTAATACAAATACATTTTGTTATTAAACTTAATCCGGCCTAATACTTTAGCAACCTAATTAGGCCTAGCGGCTTAGCGCTTTAATATTTATAAATAGTTTTATTCTATATATAATAATTAATTGAAAACATATTATATATATTTAAAAATATAATATTTAATTAAAGTTTAAAATATTAAAATATTAAAATTTTTTTATTTATAAAATTGAATATATAAATTAAACATAAATTATAAAAGAAAATATTTAATTTAATAAATTAATATTAATTTTCAAAATAATTAATTTTTATTATAAATTAATTTTTGTTTATATTCAATATAATATTTGTTAAAGCTTATGCGAAATTCATATAGCTTGAAGGCGTTTTGCCTTAAAACTTACTATATTCTTTTATATTTACTGCGACTACTAATTATATATTGAAAATCGTTTTTTGCGTTATTAAAATTCTATTTTATATTTCTATATTCTATTATTATAAATTTTCTGTTTTTAATATATAAATTGAAAATAATAAAATTCGAACTTATAACTTTATAAATTAATATGCGTTATAAATGTATTTTATATAGTTATTAATTTGGCTTTTAATAACATTATTATTATATTATTACTTCCTTTTTATTATAATAATATAAAAGTTATTATATTAATCGAAAACTTTAAAATTTATTTTAAAATTAAATATATTAATATTAATTAATATTTTATTTAAAAAGTTATAAAATATAAATAAATATATTTTTATTTTTATTCTATTAATAAATAAATAAAGAATAAATTATTTAAATTATTTAAAAAAAATTAAACTTCAATTTTTAAAATTATATTAAATTAAAAAAATTTATATTATTTAATTTTAATATATTAATATATTAAATTATTAAAATATTAAAATAATTATTTAATTAATTATATATATATATATATATTATTTATATTCGATATAATATTTATTAAAGTTTATATAAAAGTTATATTTTTTGCTTTAAAGTTTATTATGTTCCTTTATATTTACCGCGATTACTTATTATATATTAAATATTATTTTTTATGTTATTGAAATTCCGTCCTGTATTTCTATATTCTTTTATTATAAATCTTTTGTTTTTAATACATAAATTGGGAGTAATAAGATTTAAACTTATAACTTTATAAATTTATACGCGCTATAGGTGCGTTTTTACATAATTATTAATTTGACTTTTAATAATGTTGTTACTACATTGTTACCCCTTAACAATTATATTGAAACTTTATGTTTATTAATAATAAATCGATTTTTCAATATTTAATATCGAAAAAATTAACTTGATAAATAAAATGTTTTTTTTTAGTTTATATTCAATATAATACCCATTAAAGTTTATATAAAAATTATATATTTTGTTTGAAAGCTTATTATATTCCTTTATATTTATCGTAATTTTTACTTTATATTAATTATTGTTTTTCGTATTATCGAAAATACGTTTTATATCTTTGTATATTTTTATTATAAAATCCTCCGTTTTTGATATATAAATTAAAGATAATAAAATTCGAACTTATAACTTTATAAATTTATACGTATTATAAGTATATTTTATATAATTTTTAATTTAATTTTTAATAATGTTGTTACTACATTACTATCCAAATCAATTTAATAAGCAAAAGAAAAGTTATATAAATTTTTTTAAAATAAAAATTTTTGTTAAACTCGATTAGGAAAAATTATAAACTTTTACGTTAAAACGAATAATTCGTTAAAATTATAACGCGATAAAAATTTACGTTAATCCAAATCAAATTAGAAAATTTAATAATTTTATTAAAATATAAAAATGTATATAAATCGATTTTTTAACTTATTAATTTATTGTTTATATATAATATATTTATTTAAAAATATTATTAACTTTTTTTAAACGTTTTTTAATAAATTTTAAAAATTGTTAAATAAACTTTAAACAAGTAAAATATCAATAATTGCTAACAAAACGCGGAATATTTTTATTTGTTGATTCTTGCCCAAAGTCAAACAAAATAAAAATAGTAATTAATTTTGCAAAACCAACTTAAGAACTGCTAATCTTGCTAAACCTGCTGATTCTTACTTAAGGCGCAAGAGGCATGCCCTAGGCAGGTTTGCTGATTTGTTAGTAAGGAATTCGGTTTGATTATTTTTATTTATTTGTTTGCAATATTAATATATTAGAATAAATATATTGAAAATAAATACGGAATATAAGCGGATCATTCCGCCGGTAGTCCCAATCGAGACTAGCGGCTTGGCATTACTAAATAGTCCACCTTTCTACTATAGCAATCAAACAAGTGTTACCACCCTACCAATTTTCACATTGGACAATACCCCAGTGAAGTAACTAGGTAAGCTGTAAGCAATCAAAACTATGGCTTTTATCTCTAAAGACCACTTAATTGTTAATCTGGATTTTTAGATGTTATAAACCAGGCCAAGGATACATGTTTCGCCATATGTGCCGTTGACCAAAATTGCCGAGGAGCGAGCATTATCTACCCAGATCTAGTGACCAGCACAAGTTAGACCTTTCCCCCTCTCCTCTCAATTTTTCGCTTTAAATCGTTCGACCACAAGGAGCGAGGCTCAGCGAGGACATTTTCAGATTACTACAGGCAAAGATTCAGTCTCTTCACTGAAGCCTTTGTGAAAAACGAGGGAATCGCACATCATATGACAATACAGCCAGGCGCTAAGTTCTCGCCAATATAATTACCTTCATTGTTGCCTTGTAGACCAGGAACTGATCAAATCGCACCTCTGGCCAACAACCCACTTCACGTACCCCGAAAACGCCGTACTGAATGTATCGTTCCCTCACAGAATCTCTGGGGCAGCTTTTCAGTCTTGTATGCCTTTGACAGCTTGGTCTTCGTTGCCAATGCGAGGAGCTACAAGGTTGGCTTGTTGAGCCTTACGCACCTGTTCGAGTCCACGACTCTCCTTTTCCTTTGCACCATTGATATAAAAGAAGGCATTGTTCGACACCCCCACGTCGGTTGCATATCTAGCGGGTGTCGTGCAACGCACCCTTGACATTGGCTTACTCAGTGCTAGTTTGTCCTTCGAGGGTGTTTCTTGTAACGTGCCGCTCCTGCCTGATCTAGAGAAATTGCGGAGCCAGATTCCGTTATTCAAGACATCTTCCTACAGGCCGATCTCTGTTAACACGGATGGCAATATTGAGACCATGTTTGAAGGTCCACAGTCCTTTGGACCGGCGTATGGTAATATCCAAAGGCGGCACGCCAGTTTCAGGAGATGGAAATGCCCAGCACGGCCAACAAAGCGAAGAAGTTTCAGAGCGATGGACTGTGTCAAGGGATGCCGCTCATCTCGCGACGTGCGGATCCTATGAGGATAATCTCCTTCTTGACCTTTAGATGACCTAAATCACTGCTGCATAAGGAATTCTAAGTAAGAAATTCTGCTCTTTACGCATAGAGAGATCAATTTCTCATTCCTAAAAGGGAGCACCTCCAGCTCGATGTGATGAGGCATGCAACAAGTAGAACATGCTGTCAATTTTCATCATGCTTGTTTCCTCTCCCAATTGAGTATGAAAATGACTCTCCGTTGGCAACGGGGGGCTTTCGATGAATAGGAAAGCAGTAAGATGACGATGCCGGCCGTTGACGTCGCTAGAGTTCCCTTCGTCTCGGAGATCTTCTTCTACATTCACACACATAGATGTAACGTCGGCTCAAGAGGAAGATGCTTTAATAATACAGGACAGGACTCAGAATGGTGGCAGGTAAAACGGATAACCTCCATTCTTGACTCTGAATACGCTCAACAGAAAGCTGTACATTCCGAACATCACTGCTCCCCACACGAACACTGCGATTTGCTGTTTGCCTGGGTCTGACATTCTAGGAACCTTGAGAGTAAGGGCAATGGTAGCGAATGACAGGGTGCCATCTGGCCATTAATCAGCAGCTGTAGAATATTGAGAGTGTAAACGCAGGAGGGATTACACATGGCCGCAACTATCTGAGTCTCCATGCCAAATTGGTTGGAGAAACCCCCAGCAAAGTAAGAGATACCGCCTTTTCCATCACCAGCGACGTAGGGCACTTTTCTAATGTGGTTGAACATCTGGCCGCTTGTGAAGAGAAGGATGATGATCAGACTGATGGCAGCCCAAAGATTCCTGTTTTGGATGATGGGCGTAATATATGGATGGGCGACACTGATGAAGGAGGCGACACCGAGGGCGATAGTAGTGCCGGTGACAAGTCGAAAATAGTTGATAGGTCGGGTAATGGCAGGTTTGAGACCCTCAGGAAGGTGGCGAGAGATCCAGCTGTGGATCTGGTCCGCTGACTGAGGCCTGGATAAGCAGGAGTTAGTTGTTATCTTGTTGTCTTTCACGTGAGATTTGGAGACATACCCGGCAGTAAAATCGAATCGGACTGGTTGTCCGTCTGGCCTCGCATTTAGTCCGCTTGTTGGAGGGAATAGGAGCACGACGGGAGCTGTTTGCAATTGGAGCTAGTAGAAAATATTGAGAACAAGCCTCATCGCAGTGGTAGGACCGAGATCGAGATACCTTTTGAAAAGTACCCTTTCCATCTGTAAAATCCATGGTCCCAAAAAGGGTACGGCTTTCTCCACGTCTGTCTCCTTTTACCCAACTTCTAGCAAGTAGATCCCATTCTGGCTGGAAGTCTTTGCACAATTGGCATCCGAAACGCGCTTCCAACGCCGTAAGAAGCACGACGACAGAATAATTACGGGGTACCGCGGTCAATTTCTCGTAGATGCCATCGTCGAGCTTCAAGGGCGCTGAGGATTGGAGCTGTGGGAAATAATCATTGAATCTGCTCTCGGTTTTTGAATCTATAGCCAAGCATAGCAAAGGGAGTAGCGTCAAGGCACCTACCAGCTTCATCTTGATGATTGAGATTAACGAAAGATGAACGTCGTTCTATGCGTTGGTTGAGATTCTCCACCGCCTTGTTGTCCTCTCAAAAAGATGTAACCGACGTTCAGCCGAGGAGAGCAATGCATGCCATGCTAGTCCGGAAAGGTACTGGCCGATTCCTGTGTTTACTTTTCGCCCGCGCATCGTCAATCTCTCCCTTCGACAAGGCCTGGACTTGAAATATTATTTCTAACATCGACAGCTAACACTCTGCTTTGAGAACGTACAATACGAAGCATTATTTCTGTCGGGTGAATGCAAATGGCGCCCGAAGAGGGAATTGTGACAGAGGTACGCCTAGGCTTCATTATGCTGCAGACCCCTCACTAAGAGATTTAGATGCAACAGTCACTTGATACTCGCGCACTCGAAACATCTTACGAGAAAAGCTGTCGACAAGTCGATGGCGTCTACGAGACCGAAAAGGCAAGACGACTCCGGCTACAAAATCTGCTACTTGGGGACGAATGCGATCATCTTTACGAGCAGCTGGCCCACTGCGACGATCGCATGGATGAGCTAGAAAGGCACACACAAGCGCTTCAGGAAGATCTGGATGCGTCGTCTGCGAACCTAGAGAATGCGAAGGGTGAAGTGCGGATCAAGTCGAGGGAAATTGAGGTACTGAAGGTGGGCCGCATAGGTGTGAATTGACTCTGACAAAGATGCTAACGGTTGTGCAGGCGGAATTGAATTCATTGCATGGTGTTACCATGGATTCTACGAAGCTGTTAACCGAGAAACTTGCCCTAGCGCGTGAATTGTCATCCCTCCGACCTGAGCTCGAACACCTTCGATCCCAAGCGGCCTCGCATCAATCATTACTAGCAGAGAAGCTGTCTGTTGAACGCCAAGTGAGCACTTTGCAGGTCGAGCTTGAAAACGAAAAGCGCTCGGTTCATAGAACAATGGCCAAAGAAAGTAAAGCGAAGGCCGAAGACGTCAAACTCGAGTCTAGAGTAGAGACCCTGCAGGCAGACCTTGCAAAGGACCGAAGAGAGCGGCAAAAGGCCGACCGCGACGCCCAAAAGACATCTACCGAATGGGAAAACAAAGTCACGACGCTGGAGTCTCGATTGGACGCTTTCAGGACCAAATTGAAATTCACCAAAGAGCAGCTCAAAGAATCCCAGACAGAAGTACAGAGTGCACGAGCTGCAAACAATCGGCCAGCAGCCAAGGAGATCAGGCCCGCATCTACAGCCGCCAACCCACGCAAACGAGTGACGGCACAGATGGATGCAGATACAATGATAGGAACCCCGGGAGATGTACCACCAATGAAGAGAGCCAAGAAAGGACCGACAATGGTCGGTGAGAAATCATTCTTCTCAATCACGCCGTTCCTCAATCGAACCACCAGTGTTGCCCCCGAAAGCCCATCAGCAGTAGGCTCCGGAAATGAAGACGACGAAAGTGAGGATACCCCTGCGCGATCGAAGGAAATCCTTATCAAATCGAAAGCCCCGCGAATAGGGGCAGTACCAACGACAGCGGAGAAGCCAGCGGAGAAGCCGAACCGAAACGCCCAACAGACACTCCCAAGCGGTCTGGAGAACCCGAAGACAACAAAAGCTAAACCAGGATCTGTTCCTCCAGGGAAGCTGAAAGCTGTTCCAAGGCTGGAACAGGTAGCAGAAGAAGACGGCATTGAAGCTGCCACAGCCCAGGCGGGGGCCACCGCTAGCAAGACTAGGGTTGAAAGCGCACAAAATAACCAGACAGAGATCAAGAAGAGGAAACGAAAAGTACTCGGCGGCGGCCCGGGAAAGACTCTGTTCGACGAGGAGGATGGAGAGCAGGCTTCGACAGCTCGGGGATTTGGGGGAGGCAGAAGAGGCATAGATGCATTTGGAAAAGGCCGACTAGGAGCACCGAGACTCGGTGCGGCGAAAGCAATGAACAGTGCAGGAAGTTTTGGCGCATTCTCGCCGTTGAAGAAGGACAGGTAAGCGCCATAAAGGCGAAATTGATGATTTCTGGAGACTTTACATATCTTGAAGTGGGGAAATGGTGATTTCAAGGCTCTTCATTATCTTTGATTCCAAAACTGAAGAATGCATACCAAGAAGAATTATCGTTGTAGAAGTAAAATGACTGCCCTGACGGTTATTGAGGCTAACAATGAAATATGAAGAAGGCTTGATCTCTAATTAGGTAGTTATTAGGATACATTGGTCGCTACGTACTCTAGAAGAATCTTGTAAACTGACTTGTTGCACACAAGCAACTCGTTATGGCCCCTTGACTATCCATGCGCTCGACAATATTGTCGAAATGCTTTCGCAACTCCTTTGGCCTCAGACCTCTGCAAATTCCGTTCGCTCTTGCCAATAGTCATGCTCGTGCTCCTCTCTCTGCATGTGCCTGCACATTCTCTGGGAGACTTGACTTATCTTCAAACCGTCTCGCATCATCATCATCATCCTCGAAGCGATGGCAAAGTCGACAGGGAAAGGATGTCTACGCCATCACTGCCAAAGTGAGAGGTTTGATGAGCCGGGCTGCCTTCAAGCTCTTGGAGGTCGGTCACCTTTTTTAAGCAGACTCCCCACAACCTGGCTCACACATCATACCAGATCAATGAAAAACACAAACTGTTTCACAAAAGCCAAACTGTCGTCGATCTGGTAAGTCTCAAAGTAGCTCTAGTGGGCACTCCATTGACTGACGTAGGGATATGCCCCGGGCTCCTGGTCCCAGGTGCATGCACACACCAAGCCCCTACGACGCAATAGCTAATGTATGGGAAGGTTGCCGTCGACCGCACGTCTCCAAATGGACGTGTAGTCGGTATAGACATCATCCCTGCTCAGCCGCCAAAGGGCGTTTCGACAATCCAAGGCAACTTTCTCTCTCCGTTGGTGCAGGAGGAAGTTAAACGCTTCCTCCGAGAACCCGATCAGGGCTGGCTGAGCCGGCGGCGGCGGCCTTTGGTCGTGGGTGCTGAGGAAGAGCAAATGATGAAAGAGGATCTAGCAGAAGTTTCAATGGAGAATGGGAGGACTTGGAAAAAGCAAGGAACTGGTGTTGACACGGATGTTCCAGGCCCCGAAGAGCGGACTGGACGCAAGAGCAAGGGAGGGCAAGATCAGACTGAGGGGAGGGTGGTGGACGTGGTTCTCAGCGATATGTCCGAACCCTGGGCGCAGACCGATGGCTTTTGGAAGAGGAGTCTGAGTGACCCGTATTACAGGATGATGAATACCAGCGGCATGCCTTTTCGCGACCATGCGGGCAGTATGGTGTGTAAATGACCTTATGGTGCCGCAGAGTTGGAAGCTAATCATAGAGATGCTACAGGATCTGTGCGATGCCGCATTGAGCTTTGCGTTCGACACATTACGTGTGGGAGGGCATTTTGTATGCAAATTCTATCAAGGGTCGGAAGACAAGGCATTGGAGTTGCGACTCAAAGCTCTGTTTGCCAAAGTGCATCGGGAGAAGCCCGAGTCTTCGCGCAGTGTGAGTCTGGAAAGGATCCCCTGGTCGATCACGAGAGTAACTGTCTCTCCAGGAATCGAAAGAGGGGTTTTTTGTTGCATTGCGTCGAAAGGCAGATGTTCCGAGGGATCTTGTGTTTCCGGATACGTGAAACCTTTCATGAAATGAGGTTCTGGTGAAAGTGACATGATGGCACCACATAATGCCAAACAGACTCCCATCGCTGGCAATGTCATCACTCCCAAGCCTCCAAAATGATCTATTTCGTTACCGTACATGCACGCCTTTGATATCTCATAGCGCCCCGTGAAACGTAAACGGTGTTACAGACCTTAAATCAACTCGCCCTCGCCATCGACATCAATGTCTTCCTCCTCTTCAAGCTCCATCTCAGCCATAGCCTTCTCTGCAGCTCGTTGAACCTATTGTGCGTTAGAGCTTAGGAACGCTGTCACGGGAAACGTTCGCACCTCTGCTAATCCGCTAAGATTTTCAACGTAACCTTTTTCGTTCAGCGCTCTTTTCACGAATTCCCAGCCATCACTTTGTAGAGCGCCGATGACCTTGTCTGAGCATGCACTGCAGCAATCGTAGCTTTTGCCCTTGATGACAACGTTCTCAAAACTTGACAGGAACCCACGGATTTGGTGAGGCACAATGCCTAGAGGGTGCTCTCCACGATCATCTGTTGGCTTGCTTGGGGCCGGAGCTAAGATACCTTGTGGATGCTGTAATAAGGAAACGAGTAGCTCTACAAGGAGGGCTGAAGCTATGGCTGCTATACCCGGACGAGTAACGGTGCATTGTTGATCGAGAGTTCGGTCCGCGACAGACTGCCACACGCAACATCAGCATCGAAGACTCCGGTTTCATAGAAGACCTACATTGGCAGGAGCGACGACATCGTTGCAAAAGTAACATCCAAGCCCCTCATCAGGTTGCTCAGGAGTTTTCGTTCCATGCCGCATTACCACAAAGGAGTCAAAACCCAATGCGGCATTCATCACAATCTTGCCTGCTGCTTTGCCCATAACGCTTGGAAGCCATCTACTCTCACGAGTGTCCATTAGCAAGAAGATGGCGTCATGTTCATCGATCAATCGCTCTAGTGTTTCGAAATCAGACTTTGTGCATGCTTCGTCTATGATTGGATGCCCTGCCATAGGCACAGAGAGCATATAGCCCATGGAATCCACGCCTGGATATATCTCCTTGAGCGCCTCCGATGCCCGGAGGGCCTTCTTCGCACCACCTTCTAAGCAATCATGGAAGTTAAATAAAGGTTGCCGAACGGGGTTAGAAAAGGATACGGATCCGTTATCAACAAACGTGATCTTGCGAACACCCCAGCCCATAAGATTTCGTGATACATAACTGCCCAAAGTGCCTGCACCTAGCAAGAGACATTTTGTATTCTTAATCTTCTCTAGGTCCAAAGACGGCGCTATCCGCCATTTGATCAGCTTCAGGTTGAGATCAACGGCCTGATCGGCCAATCTCTGAGGATCCATGTATTCTCCAAGATTTGCAATCCTGCTCATAACCTTCCCCGTACTGCTTCGCTCCCACCCCGAGGCTTTTGGCATATCCGGGGTTTCAGGTTGAAGGGTTTGAACAGAGGATGAGACCGATTCGGAATCGCCGAGACCTATTGGAATGATGATGGTTTTGGCTTCATATCTGCGTGCTTGAATATCCCTGTAACATAGGATCTGCACCCTTTCAAGTTTCCAGCGTCGTCTAATCAATATTAAAAGGTTGCGTAGCATCCATCCTGGGTACTCTGGGTACGTAGACGGATCTACGAAGCACACAAACCGATCCTTTAGTGGGATTCCATGGAAGAAATCCCTTTCGTACTCTGACAATGAAGCAATCTCCCACCAATAGCCTAAGGTGTCACCAGGCGTTCCGGGCATAGTTGGCCTCTGTATTGTTTCCTCGTTTTGGGAAGTCCCGTCCAAAGATCCTGTGGACATATTAGGTCGTTGCTTTCTGGCAAGGAAGAACCCGTGCTGTCGTGCATCCACCATATAGCGCCACGTCTGAACCGAGTCTACCAATGCTGCCGTCTCCTGACCCGTCATGTGTATGGCTCCCTCTCTGTTCGTTTCGAACGCATCTTCTGTCGTTGCGTGGGTGTCCGTGCTGAGGAGTATTCTCCACGCAGGATCCGAGTGAAGCGCCGGAAAGGCGAAGAGATAGGTGAATTTGTACTTTTTCAGGTCCGCGAAGAAGATGACAGTGAAAGAAGCCAGCAGCGACGGGCATTCATATATCGTACCATCATTGATAGCATCCCAAACCTAATTTCAGGCGTCAGTGATGAGCCCCAGAAGTTTGGATGTTGGACTCGGTCGTCTTACAGTCCGAGCTGCTTGAGATAGGATGGCACCTTTGTCAAGATTCCTGTAATCTTCGATCGTGTTGACATTCTTTATCATGCCCTCGGCTCTGAGGTAGCCTGCGGACACCCTTCGCATAAAGAGTCAGCAAAAGCAGCTGCGAAGATTGTCTGGTTTACCAACGTATCGGTTGTCAAGGCGTTGCTATGGATTTGCAAACGGCATGACGACTCGGGTTGGTCATATGGGCGTATTTCATAAAGGCCGAGCAGGCGCCTGGCCGAATCATCGAGTTTGTCATGGTTGATCTTATGGGAAGCAAGAGATGTGTAAAATGGAAGCTCGATGTCTGAGGTGAACGTCGCGAATTTGAGCATGATTAATGAGGAAATGGGAGGGTGTCGCCAGATAGGAGGGACGATGAGAGTCACCTCAGCCGGTGTAGTATGAAGGAGGAAGTACAAAGTCCTACTGTGTGCTGTATGGTCCGTGACACCCTCGGGCTGCTCTTCTTGATATGTGACCTGGAGAGCTTGTGAGCAATCACGAGAGCTCATCCGACATCCGAGGGACCCTCGGGATCAAACAGTTGAACCTCGGAAGGCAATTATAACCGACACTTTCCTCAATTCGGATGAGCTAGCGCGACGCCAAACGCGTTCTACAAAACAACTCTCCAATCTTAAGACTGTGCAGAGACTTTTGCTACTTGAGAAGTCAGTAGAATTTCTCGTTGTTCGCGCCAAATCACCAGCTTGACCGATCAAATAGGGAGCATCATTTTTACTTTACAAAATGCTTATTGGACTGTGTGGAGGCAAGTTACTAATGTGATCTGATCGATGATATTTAAGCTGACCTGATAGCCTGTAGGCATTTGTGCTGGGAAAAACTCTGCAGCACAATACCTGGTGGAGCATCAGAGCTTCACAAGACTGTATCTCGCCCAAGGTGTGCTGCCGCAACCAATTGACGACAATGACGAGGGCCTGCAGGCACTTAAAATCACGGAAACTTCTTTCGATTCTGTCGAAGCCTTGCTGGACTTTGTCACAACGAGATGGCAGCAGCGATGGGTGTCGACTGACATATGGAACGAAACCATTTTGGAGACCCTGCTGCGGCGACCTTCTTTCATTCTCGTCAGCATAGACGCCCCCGTGAGTTTACGATGGAAGAGATTAAAGGAAAGGTGCTCCTTTCGAGAAGAGAATTCCACTATGAGCGGCCGACCCTAATAGCAAATCAGATGTGAAGCCCGAGGTCAAACTTCACCATCGCTCGATGACTTTGTTCTTCGCAATGATGCGCATCTTTATGACCGTGACATCGGACTGGCTTGCTTGATTGACCGCGCAGAGATCCGTTTGGTCAATCAGACATCGTCTATGCAAAGATTGCAAAGCGCCCTCGAAGATTTGAACCTTGCCAACGATCAACGTTTGAGGCCGAATTGGGACGAGTACTTCATGCAGCTTGCATCTCTGGCTGCTCGTCGGAGTAATTGTATGAAACGGAGGGTCGGCTGTGTCTTGGTGCGAGAGAAGAGGGTGATTAGTACAGGCTACAATGGTACGCCGAGAAACCTCAAGAACTGCAATGAAGGCGGATGTCAGTATCCCTATCCCAGCTTGTGGACTGTTTCTAATGGCTGCAGGTCTTCGATGCAACTCTGGATCTGCTGCCGGTGTTGGCCTTTCAACTTGCTTGTGCATCCATGCGGAAGAAAATGCACTGTTGGAGGCTGGTCGAGAGCGAATCCGGGAAGGTTCGATCCTGTATTGCGACACGTATTGATCCGAATCCTCGCAGTCTCTCAATAGCTCTGTCGCTGATGATCCCATAGATGCCCATGCCTGACCTGTAGTATCAAGATAACCCAGGTTGGTATCTCTGAAGTGGTCTATTCTCAACGCTATGGCATGGACAAATTTGTGGGCAGTGCCAATATTATGCTTCGGGCTTCCTCACTTACTTAGATCAGGCTGCTGCGGTCTTCAAGGAAGGAGGCGTCAAGCTTCGACAGTTCTCTCCTGTGTGTCTTGCATCGAAACGATCGTCGTCTCCGCTGACAAGATGCTAGCCACGTAAAGGTCTTGTGCATCTCGTCGATGCTTGAACTTAGAAGACCGCCTCCACAATTAAGCTACTCTAACAATTTAATGGTGGGTTAGAGTGGCTTACCTCAATAATGGAATATTCCCCCCTTAGCGCCAACGGGCAAACCCGGCTCCCGGTAACAGCCCCACGAAGAAACTCTTTTGCATCTCGTCTCAAATTCCGCTGAGCAGACCAAAGATCCTTGAGTCTTTCGTTGAGGGCACAGCATTCCTACCATTAACAAGCACTTACACAGTATGCTTCGTGATGCGTAAAGTCCACCTGCTCGATTATGTCGCCGGAAACGTGCGTTCATTGGCGAACGCAATCGAGAAGCTGGGCTACACCATAGAGTGGGTTAAGGAACCTCAAGACGTCAGAAATGCAGAGGTAAACCAACCACTTCGCTGAGAGTGGCGGTAGTGACGAAGTGACTGATGGATGTTTGGACAGTCATTGATCCTTCCAGGTGTAGGCCATTTCGGTCATTGCTTAACTCAATTCTCACAAGCTGGTTATCTTGGGCCAATCCGCGAGCACATCGAATCCGGTAAGCCTTTTATGGGAATATGCGTGGGGTTGCAAGCACTGTTCGAAAATTCTGCCGAAAATCCAAGCGTTCCCGGACTAGCCATCGCCACAGGTAAACTGGTGAGATTCGATGACACAGCAAAGAGCGTACCTCACATTGGATGGAACTCAGCTGCGACGAACACAATGAATAGGGGAGAGGACCGAAGTCTGTACGGGCTACGGGATACCAGCAAATACTACTATGTGCATTCTTACGCTGTCCCATACGAGAAGGGCCAATTGGAGCAAGATGGGTGGGCGGTCGCAACTGCAGTTTATGGCACGGATACTTTCGTCGGAGCGATTGCGCGGAAAAATGTCTTTGCAACACAATTCCACCCGGAGAAGAGTGGAGCTGCAGGACTGAGAGTGTTGAAAGCTTTTCTCGAAGGCAAAGAGTGGTCCACATATGAAGGCCTATCGACCCAGCAACCCACCAAGCAAGGACTCACTCGTCGAGTCATCGCATGCCTTGATGTACGCACCAACGATGTGGGCGATCTGGTGGTCACCAAGGGTGATCAGTATGATGTCCGAGAAAAGGCTGGTGCTGCGAATGGGGGACACGTCAGGAACCTGGGAAAGCCAGTTGACATGGCAAGGAAATACTATGAGCAAGGGTCTGATGAAATCACATTTCTGAATATCACGTCATTCCGCAATTGTCCCCTCGCAGACCTTCCCATGCTTGAGATTTTGCGGAAAACATCAGAGAATGTTTTCGTGCCTCTTACTATTGGAGGTGGCATCCGAGATACAATGGACACAGATGGAAGCAAAGTCTCGGCCCTTGAGGTTGCGACGCTGTACTTCAAGTCTGGTGCTGATAAGGTCAGTATTGGATCAGACGCAGTCATGGTTGCGGAAGAATATCTGCAGAGTGGAGGCAAACTCTCTGGGAAATCTGCTATCGAGACCATTTCTGCGGCGTACGGCAACCAAGCTGTCGTCGTAAGCGTGGATCCTAAACGCGTCTATGTCGGAAATCCCAGTGAAACTCAACACCACACAATCAGAACGGGGCGACTGGGGCCGTCAGGCCAAGAGTACTGTTGGTACCAAGTTACCATCAAAGGAGGACGTGAAACTAGAGATCTTGATGTCTGTCAACTGGTGAAAGCGGTCGAAGCCATGGGAGCGGGAGAGATACTGCTTAATTGTATCGACAAAGACGGTAGCAATAGCGGGTTTGATCTGGAGCTGATTACTGACGTGAAGGATTCGGTGAAGATTCCCGTGATCGCATCAAGCGGTGCTGGTATTCCGGCCCATTTCGAAGAGGTATTTGCGTTAACGTCGACTGATGCCGCGCTGGGTGCCGGAATGGTAAGTACCTGAAGCCTTCAACGAAGCACTTCCGAATACTAAAGCGGATCTTAGTTCCATCGCAGCGAATTTACTGTGAAGAATGTCAAAGACCACTTGTCGGAAAAGGGGTTTCTTGTCCGGAAGTTTGAAGAGAGCATATTATACCACCAGCAAGCAATGTAGTGTAGATGTACATAGTATAGACAATTGTAGACAATCAAGTGATTTTCATCACCATGTGCTCAGTCATACAGCCTCTTTCAGTCACAACAAAGAAAGAATAAGCACAACGTAGCCGTCTCTGAGAAATACGTGTTTCCGAAGTCACGTGCAGAGTCCAAAATTTCCTACCAAAGGCTCTCTCGGCTTCCGCTGAGTAATTCTCTAGCGCACCTGTTTGCCTCGTTGTATTCAAGCCAACAACTCCGCCTCATCTACTCCTTCAACTTCCCTTCATCAACTTCTTGACTCTCAACACCACTTGATTTCGACTGTCGACTGTCGACTGTCAACCGTCGACTCACAATTTGTACTACACTATACCTCACCCCACGACTCACTCGACACATAGTTATATCGATAGACACTCCTTCGGTTCGACCGAGGTAACCTCGTCCCTTTTGCGACCGTGTCCCCTCAAGTCATCACGCCAATCCCAATACACGAATCTCATTGCAAGGTGAAGGGCGCGGATCACAGGCGAGGTGGAGGTTCTGGGATTTGGATTGCGATCCGATTTCTCATCGAGGATTGCTGGCTGCTAGGGATTCTGGGGTTCATTCCTTTGCCTGTCCACGTTGTTGCTGTGTATCCAAAGCAAAAGCTGTTGTAACCAGTGATACTGCGAGTCTCGTGCTTGTGCCTCTGAGCACTCTAATGAAAGAACAAGATCTGTGTTCTCAGTGACACAGCTCCTGGATTGATCTGACTCGTCCATCTACTTCCCTCCTGCTAATCTTGCATCTGTCGTCGACGACGAAAGCACATTCCTACATCGGCCTGCTACGTGAGCATCGCATTTTAGTCTCCAGCGCCAAATCGCCTACAATCCTACCCTTGGTGCGCAGGCTTCAGACTCTCATCGCTCTTACAGGTGCTGTGACTTCAGGCGCCTCACCTCGTTGTTGATCCTTAAAGCTGCTCTGAGTAATCATGTCGTCTTCCGTGTTCTTCCGGTTCAAGTCGCAAAAAGAGCCCACTCTCGTAACATTTGATGGAACAGGAATCTCTGTTTTCGAATTGAAGAGGGAGATCATAACCCTTAGCCGACTGGGTGATGGAACAGATTTCGAGCTGGTCATTAGCTCAGAAGACACTAATGAAGGTAAGCCTTTCCCTGATGTCCACACTTTGAAATCGAATCATGAGTCTGATGTGTCGTTAGAATACGACGATGACACCTCAATAATTCCCCGATCGACAACCGTTATCGCGAAACGGCTACCTGCTAGTAAGCCAGGACGAGGAGGAGCTGCAAGATACGTGTCGGGAAAGATGCCACAGAACGCAAAGAACACACATAGAGTGGAAGCTTCAACAACCAGAGCTCCGGTTTCCGCTACATCCAATGGCCTTACAACAATGAATGACGCTCGAACAGAGGAGGATAGGATGGCTGCAATTTTGAAGATGGGTGCCGATCAGTGGCAACAGCAACAACAGCAAATGGCCAAGTAAGCGATATCCCTTCCACTAAACTTTACTATCGTGTAGAAGAACTCTAGCTAATTAGATCGATAGTGCTGCACCTGTCCACCGGAGTGGTCCAATGAAGGGCAAATCTCAAAACGTGCCGGATCATCCTCCAGCTCCCGGATATATCTGCTATCGGTGTGGCAACAAAGGTCATTGGATTCAGGCATGTCCAACAAATGACGACCCATCCTTTGATGGACGGCCTCGTGTGAAACGTACAACTGGAATTCCGCGTTCATTCCTTAAGACCGTTCAGAAACCAATTGCCTTAGTCAATGACGGGACTGTAGATGATAGCAAGCAACCTTCGGGTGTCATGGTCAATGCTGAAGGAGAATGGGTCGTTGCTGAGCCAGACCAGGCTACCTGGGATCAATATCAGGCGAAAGCCAAAGTATCAGCGGCAGCTCAGGATGCTGCTGCTCGTGGTAGTAAGGAGTTGCAGGATAGAGGCTTAGAATGCACAATTGACAAACACTTGTTTGCAAATCCGACAAAGACACCGTGCTGCCAGACGACATTCTGTCATGATTGTATTACCAACGCTCTCATCGACAACGATCTCCGCTGCCCTGAATGCTCTATCGACAATGTCCTGATGGATGACCTGACCCCTGATACTGACATGGCTACTAAGATTCGTAGCTATGAAGAAGAGAGATCCAACGGCGCACCAAACATCAAGAGCCCCAAAAACACGGCCAAAGAAGAATCTTTTACAACCCCAGAGCCTTCGAAGTCCCCACGAAAGGATGAAGGGACCAGGCCAAAGTCTCCTCCAAAGGGCCCCAAGGCTGACGAAGGCAGGAAGCGGCCTGCTGACTCCGACCTACAAAGTGAACGCAATGCGCCCGGCCGCCGGGATGTAATAGAGGGAAAGACTGACAATAACACAAAGTCGCAGTTGGATGATCAGAAGAAGACTACACCAAACAACGCTACCTTGCCACAGTTCCCATTCATGGATCCAAATTTCTTGAACGGTTCTGCCATGAATCCCATGGGCCTCCCCAACATGAACGGATTCATGGGCATGCCAATGAGCATGGGCCCTCCCATGGGTATGAATGCCACCATGCAAAACCCAATGATGATGGCACCATTCATGGGTAATGATTGGAACAACATGTGGACTGGAGGCTTTCCTCAGCACAATATGCAAAACACAAACATGGGAAGTGGTGGCTTTCAGAGGCCGAATGGCGGCTACAGCCAACAACAGAACAACAACGGCATGGGAATTGGTTTTTCGAATGTGAATGGTATGGGCATGAACGGTGCAGCCGGGTCTTTTGCGAATCAACAACGGACATCTTTCGGTACTCCCTCTAACAACGGCGAAGATAGTGCCTACTTTCGCAAGCCGGTCAACCCACACAGGCATCAAGGAAGGCGCAACCTCAACCGGCCTGCGGATTACCGCGAGATATAGGGCACAGGATGGAGGACGGCAAGGCCTGGTAAATAGGAAGCATTTGTCTTAGGGACATAGCGTGGCGTTTCCAGTTAATGATACCCCCCATCTTCCACGACACTTTGGGCGCAAAACAGCCATCCGGGCACACATGCTAGTGAGACGGAGGATAGTGGATTGGGATTGCGCAACGGCTGCAATTATGCGTGCTGTGCTTTCTCGTGCAGTTTTGGTACCCATGTATTAGTATCATCCTAATCGGAAATTTTACCACTCAATGATCTCGTGGGCATTGATTTATGCCTATCCTATCATCCCCATCGATTTTTTGACATTTTCTTTTGCTATCACAGGTATCACGAAATCGAAGCTATTCGGAAACCTCGGAACAATGTCGCGTCCATCAAATGTATAACAAATACCGACAGCCCCTCGACCAGCTTCAAGCTCTCGTTCACCAACAGCCGCGTTCATCCTCTAGAAACAAGAGCTGATTACGGACACCGCATTACCAGCCGAAGAAGTAAGAAAGGGTCTCGTAGCCTCCACTGCTGGTACACCATACAGCATGCTCTGAAGCTCGTGCAACACCCATCGAGCTCTCCACCGGACCTCCCCGGAATATCTTTCCAAAGCAGTCATGTTCATGCGGCCCCCTTCCTCTATCTTCCCCATCTACCTTCTCCCATCCATCCCCTTCCAGCGGCGCAAGACCAGCACAGACTCGAACAATTCCACAGACTCCACCAACTCCGCCGCTTCCGCCAATACCCCCGCCTCTGCGCCTTCGGACCACTTCCTCGCGGGCAACACATCCCACCTTCGCTGTGCCAAATGCTCCACCGACATCTGCCAATCCTCCCAAATCATTAGCAAAGGCTTCACGGGCCGCCACGGCCGCGCTTACCTTGTCTCCCCCGCTGCTCGAACGGCGCCAGCGACTGAAGTTCCCTGTCTTCCCAATACCAAGACCGATACGCCCTCCCAGCGGCAGCTTGTGACAGGAATACATACGGTAAGTGACGTGAGATGCGCCTTTTGTGGGACTATGCTGGGCTGGAAGTATGATGGGGCGGAGGAGGAGAGTCAGCGGTACAAGGTTGGGAAATACATCCTTGAGACTAAGATGGTTTGTTCGAGCAATGATTGGGAGCGCGACATGCCGCCTGAGAGTTTGGATGGGGGAAATGGGGAGGCGGCAGGGGAGATGGTGGGCGAGGGGCTCGTCGAGTTTGATAGTCAGGATGAGGATGAGTGTGAGGATTTGTTTGCTGGGGTGTGGAGTCCTGGGTTGGCGATCAAGAGGAGGCAGAACAAGAGTTTTAGGAGGGGAGTACCTGAGGGGGATACGAGCAAATAGGAGGTCAAGGACCCTGGGATGCAGAGAAACGAGTCTAACGAGTGACGCTTCATGGCCTTGCGAATTGCTGGTGCGAAGTAGCGAAGTTTCGGCGGGCGTCAACGATTAATGGCCATACCAGCTACCAATGCTGCGAGGGGTTTTGCTTCACTCATGTTGATGGACGTTAGGTCTGGCGATGTGTCATTCTCACAATACCCATTCAACGGCATGAGAATCATGGAATTTTGGAGATTCAATAGGGATGGGGATAATGCATAATGGAATGTGATGCGGATATAGGCGCGCTATGTCGCTTCAAGCTGGTCTCATGAAGAATTTGCAAAATATCAGAATATGGACCCGACCCCAGCGGCCCACCATCCTCTGCGTTGTCCCAACGTGGCGGCGTTGGAATGTGAAGATGGTTACGCTACCCCTCTGACACCTTGGCCTTCTTCCCTGCATCCACCTTCTTGTCTTCCATCATCTCATCCGCCTTCCTCTTTCCATTCGTTTGAACACCGCTAGCCCCTGCAGCGTCAGACTCCGGGTGAGCTGGTTTCTTTTTCTTCACAAGATTCGTCAGGTCAGTGGCTCCTCTTGATGCTTCCTCTAGCCTAGCCTTCTGCGCTGCGGGTGATTCGCCTAGGATGGATCCAAGGATACCGCTCAACGGGTTGGAACCATCCAGAGTGCCTGTGCCCGTTGGGTCGTTGATGGATACTGGTGGTTGGCGGAGTTCAACGAGCTGATTGATCGTTAATAAGCGTTCATACACAGGGCCAAATAGGGTTACCCTCTGTTCCATGTCCCTGACCATGTCCTTGACCTCGTCGATCTGCTCCCTCGTCGTTTTCGACTGACCAGCGTCCCCATTCGTCTCCTGCATTTTCGCTTCTTCCCTTTTTATCCTCATTTGACAACTGGCAATGGCCGCCTCCATCTCCACCGCGGCCTCTTCTCGCATGGCATTGTCCACCTGCGCCGTTGTTCCTCCCTCAACCTCTCCATTCTCGTTCTTCTGCTGTGTGACTGACGAGAACTCCAACGCTAATGATAGCTTGTAGTGAGCTTCTGCCAATATACTCGAGTCCTGTTGGTAAAGTCGTTCCTTCAGCTCCAAAGCAGATTTGAGATCGACTACCGCGGCTGGAAACCTCTCTCCTTCCAGTGAGATCTCTGCTTGGAGGTCGTAAGTATCGGCTAGACGTTCATTGAGTCGTTGTGTCTCTTCGGAATCCCTTTTTCCTTTGCCTTTCCCATTGGCCCCCTCATCGGCTTCTATCCTCTTGACTAGCAGAACGCGAGCCAAATCGAGCACCTCATATGCATTGACGAAATCATCTTCCTCGTCACCTTCCTCATCCTCCTCCTCCGCTTCCTCGTCTTCTTCCTCTTCGTCTGTGACCCAATTTTCGTCGCCAGTGAATTGGAAATATGGTTTCCCGTCCTTGTCTAATGGGTCGACTGGCCCATCCTTCTCTTCGACGACCTTAGTCACCACCTCCTCCGCAATTCTAGTATCTTGGTCATCCGGCGCGCCTATTCCCACAGGGGACTCTCGCTTCCTCCTTGGCGCCTTCTTGGGCTTTTCTTCCCGCTGTTGTCCTGCGACTTTGGACCCAAGGACCTCACTGTTTTTAACAGCGACATGGTATAGACATCGACCGTAGGCGTAGAGCAGATCGGCATTGTCAGGTGACATTTCGCCATTGATCTCCGCCTGAAGCTCTGTGGCTTTCGAGTATAGTTCGGCCGCGGTATTGTAATCTTTCACAGAGTATTTGAGTGTGGCTTGCGCTTTGAGGTCGTTGAGCCGAGTGGAGGGATCTTCGAGGGGCGCAAATCCACTTTCCACGAAAGGTCCAACGTGAGTCTCAGCGTGGACCGCCATTTTGGAGGGGTAAAAGTGTCTGCTCGTGAAAGTACGGGTATAGAAGTGTGTTGAGTGAAGCAGGAAGGCTAATTGCAATTTCTCATGACCTAATAGGTCATAATCATCATGTGAGTGTCCAATGATCCTGAGTATTATTTCTGTTGTGATAGTATGTGGGTAGAAAAGTGATAAAGATGATGTACTGTACGTGGGGTCTCCGCGCTGAGTGCGCGAGGCGCGTCAGTCCCCTCGGTCGTGTGGAAGACAATGCGGCACTTTGCTTTTGGCAATCAAGTCTTTGGAAGCACACTTAGGTATTCATGGTATTCATTGAGCCATCAAGACGCCTTTGTGGGCATCATGGCCACCTCAAGGCATAGTCCCGATGCGCCGCCTGCCCGAATTACCTCTAAAGCACCCCCGCAGACAAACCCGATCCCCTCGTCATCCCCAGCCTTCAGCACTCCCCTCCACCCCATCCTCCCCGCTCGAACATCTAGGCTACAAGAACCATCGAATCCCTCAATACTTCCCACCCTTCTTCCTCCAGCCGCATTAAGACCCCTCGCATTTCGAACATTTACTAAAAAGCACAACCTCACCCTCACTTCATCAGCGCTACAATCACTTGCTACGTTCATTGGCAAGCACTGTGGATCAGGATGGCGGGAAGAAGGCTTGGCAGAGAAGGTGTTGGACGATGCAGCGAAAAGCTGGAAGAAGGATGGCGGAGGAATCATTGTACCTGGCGAAGGAGAAAAGTTGAAAACCATTCTGAGGAGAATAGAGGGCACAATGAGTGGGGGCAAGCCTTCTCCGCACCGTTGGCTGAGCCGTTCCTCTAGTTTCGCCTTTGGAGGGCAGAGCAAAGATGAAGATTTGCCGCCATCAGCGGAAAGGCCGGCATCTCTCACCAGAGATAGTAGCTTTGGGGTCTCTGCATTAAATGTGGACGATACCGAAGAGGCGAACGAAGAAAAGGATCCACGGCGCTGGCTCAAGGTCGTTGACGCCTTTGATCAGCCAAGATTGACATACAATGTCAATCAGAAACATTTCGAGAAGACACCCACGCCACCTTCCTTTCTACCAGATCCATCGCACAAGACACATTTCTTTCGACATCGATTTAACCTGATCCACCAACGGTTGCTCCGCAACGAATCCTTCCAGTCATCGGCAGTTGCGATTGCTCGGCAGGGATCATTGCAACGCTCATCCTCGACGTCGGCGACGGCTCAGCAGGCGTACAAGCTAACGCCAGTTGCGAATCTCCTCGGTCGGAGCGGTTCCAATCACCTCCTCCTAGGCCTGCTAACGATATCACCAACTGGTCTGCTCACCCTCAACGATCTCACAGGAAGTATAACACTGGACATCGAATTCGCTCGGCCGATTCCTGAAGACGGGGCTTGGTTCACACCCGGCATGATCGTCCTCGTTGATGGAAAGTACGAAGAACAAGAATTGAGCGTAGGCCCTGGCCTGGACCGTAATACGGGAGTAGGTGGCACAATCGGAGGAAGATTCATCGCTTTCTCTGTAGGCGGACCACCATGTGAACGCCGTGAGACCACACTTGGCATAAGCAGTTCCAGTACCGACGGCAATACAACCGCTGGAGGAGGATTCGGTTGGGTGGACTTCCTTGGGGTTGGCAGCGAAAGAGCTTCTGGGCAAGCAATGAGAAAGCTGGAACGCAGCGTCCTGAAAAAGGGCATTTTACAGCCTTCTGAGGACGAGGGAAGAGGCAGAATAGTGATTCTTGGGGATGTTAACCTCGACAATGCCAAGACCGTGCAAGCGCTTAGAAAGGTGCTCACTGTGTATGCTGCGCAGCCTGCAGATCAGACCCCGATGGTGTTCGTGCTGATGGGTAACTTCGTTCGGTACGCAGTGATGACAGGGGGAGGCAGTGGTGGGAGCATTGAGTACAAGGAATATTTCGACTCCTTGGCCTCTGCATTATCAGATTATCCGACCATGCTTCAAAGCACCACGTTCATCTTCGTTCCTGGAGACAATGATCCTTGGCCCTCTGCATTCTCTGGCGGAGCTGCCACAGTGCTGCCCCGAAAGAGCGTGCCTGACCTATTCACTTCGAGAGTGAAGCGAGCGTTCACAACTGCTAATGCCGAAGCGGAAAAAATAGCGGGCATGAAGACGGACGGTGAGGCAATATGGTCGACCAACCCAACTCGTCTTACTCTCTTCGGACCTGCCCAAGAAATCGTCTTGTTCCGAGACGACATGGCTGGCAGGTTACGTCGCAACGCTATTCGATTCCGATCGTTCGGAGAAGATTCAATGACGCAGACGAATGGTGCTGAACGGGGATCAGCAGATCAAGATTCGTCAAGTGTCGAGCAACAACAGCAGAATAAAGAGAGCATGGAGATTGATGCTGCGGTTGAAACAGCTGAGTCGCAGACTCCAGCTCCCAAGGCCAGACAGGGCGCGAATTCCCAAGTCTCAGACGATGTTCGCACTGCCCGCAAGCTTGTTAAGACAGTTCTCGATCAAGGTTACTTGTCCCCCTTCCCAATGAATACTCGTCCTGTCTTATGGGACTATGCGGGGTCATTGCAGCTGTATCCAGTCCCAACCGCGTTGGTGCTCATGGATCCCGAGTCGCCGCCATTTGTGATCACCTATGATGGCTGCCATGTCATGAATCCAGGTCCATTGTCGCCTCCTGATAGGAGAGGCGTAGCTCAGTGGGTGGAGTATGATGCGAAAACACGTCGAGGAAAGACGAGACAGATGAGGTATTGATTTGGCTTTGATTAGATACAAGATTTTTAAACCTAAACCCTGAGTGGTGGACGTTGACGACGAAAAATTTCCAATCTCCTTCAACTTGGTTCGTGAGTGAGGCTGTTGCGTGGCCCCCCCAAAACCCCCCCCTTATTTCAGTCATCTCTTTCCCCGCTTTTCAGTCGGCTTCTCATCCACCACCCATCCAGACGCATCGGACCCAACTTCAGTATTTGGGCAGATATTCGGGGTATGGGCCAGGGTACTTCTTGACTAGAAGGCGGATATCGTCCTTGAAGCTGTAGAGAAGAAGTCAGAAAACCTGTGTAAAAGCTGGGGTTGAGGGATGGAGCGGGGGCGGGGAAGCTCGGTCATGCCGTTGGGGGTTGACGCAAGGGAGCCACCTAAAGTCAAGTACTTAATGGAATAAAACCGCTATTCTGTAGTAAAGAAAGAAACAGGGTTTCACTCACGCAGATCGAAAGGCGTTAGATTCGGTGAAAGAGACTGATGCTTGGATGTTGAATTTTCTACTACCGAGTCAGCTATCTCCAGGCGTGGAAGAGACCAAGTTGAGGGCATTCACAGAGAGTATAGTATGTTTCGCCCGCTAAAGTCTTCTTCAGGCGGCGAATGCGGGATGTGTGCTTGGTACGCCCTGAAATAGGCCCTTCCAAAGCGGTTCCGAGCAGCGTACCAATCTCCAAGCTCGTACTCATTGTGTGCATATAATGCTTTGCCATCAAATATGATCGGTTCATTGGTTGCCAGGTCAGTGCAAGCATTTCCGTACCATAAATCGCCGTGGCATAACGACGGTTTGATGTGACGCCCCTCTGACTCCAGTGGGCGAAGTAGCCTTGGAATGACGGTATCAAGGAGGTGGGTCGACAGGTCCACAAGTTCGTTATCTGGTCCCCGAGCAGTCCATTCCATTTTCAGTAAAGTTCGAATGAGTTTTGTGAAGCATTCTTCCCACGTGTCGCTCCAGTCTTCCCCAGCCCTGCTCGTCTGGCAAGAGAAACCGAACCTGCCGTCTGTAGAGGTGGCATTGAGATGGAGATGTGCAAGCTTGGCGCAGAAGCGGACAGGGTCCACCATGTCATCGTCGAGATCATGGAAGGTACAGAGGAGGAACCATTGCTCGGGGTCGGACTGGTAATTGTCCCATGCTATCGGCCGGGGGGAGAAAGTGTTGTCCGTGTCGTAGATGCCTTTGGCTGTTTCATACTCGCCCCTCATTCGCCATTTGCCTGGATCGGTACCACTGGGGCACTGCGAGCTTGTCAGCGTTTTCACTCTTCACGAAAAGTCTCTCGAGCCTGACGCGAGCCTGGAACAAGGAGAAATGTGCGTACTTCCTTTAAGAAGAATCTCTCTTTTTTGCCATCGGAAAGGATGGCTTCAAGCTTGAAACAAGACGCCCCTGGTCGATTTGATGAGCGCGATTGCTGAAAGAGGAACCACTGAATTAAATTGAGACATATATACACAATGCTTTGCCGTGTGGTGTCTTGGAGATCACTTTGGTCTCAGGGGAAAGGACTATTTAAGGTACGTAAAGTCAATTTCCGCTCCCACAGCTCGATTCTTCGGACCGCGCACCTGACAGGACTTTAGTATCAACAGCATCCTCAGGAGCTTCGGTTGACCTGTCCTCTATGATGGCTGTCATATTTCATTATGATTCAAAGCAGAGAAAAAACGGCAGAGGATCTCGGAGTGAACGAGGGGTGCGGCATACACTCGACCTAAGCATTGGTGGGTGTGCTTTCTAGCTGCTTCTTAGAGAAGACTAGGTTATGACTAGGGCAACGATCCTAAACCGCAACCTGGTCTCCTAGGTCTATTGACTTCAACCTTCTTGATGCAGAGCTCCTCGAGTATGTATCGTGTGCCTACATCGAAGATGCCATTTTTGTATTTGAATTATCTAAATTCTCTCACCTGCCGTCTACGCGTCAATTCAGTTTTGTTCATCGATGGACAGTGCGGTTGAGATATTCAGCCTGATGCTGGAGGCCCGCCCCCAGGTTGACTCGCGTCTCTTTAATGGCCCTTACTCCCGAGAATGATGTACCGCAGCACTCGCAGAGTCCGCACAATTCGTCATTCCTAGGATTGACGTTTCGCCATGGCAAACGCAAATCAGATGAGCCCGACGAGGAAGTAAAGGGACGTCTTGGTCTGAATCTGCTGTGCAGTTGCCCGGATCCCCTGATTGACTTTGTCTTCGTCCATGGCTTGGGCGGCGGGTCTCGAAAGACTTGGAGTCAATCTAGCCATCTCAAACACTTCTGGCCGCGATGGTTGCCACAAGACTCGGAATTCCAGGACGTCCGCATTCACTCGTTTGGCTACGATTCGAACTGGACGTCTATGAGGCCGGACGTTTCGAGTATCTCAGATTTTGCTCTTGCGCTACTGAATGCTTTACGATACGCGGATACAATCAGGATACCTGAAAAGACGCCAATAGTGTTCATTGCTCATTCTATGGGGGGCATGGTAGTCAAGAAGGCCTTATTACTCGCATGGCACGACCCGGCCTTTGAGGACCTCGCTGCTCGCTTTCGTACCATTGTGTTTCTTGCAACACCTCATAGGGGATCTGGTGGGGCGCGTGTGATCAATGGTGTACTACGTTTGTCTTTTGCCCACACATCGCCCAATTATGTTGAAGAACTAGAGCGAAACTCGGGAGTTCTTCAAGATATCAATGAGTATTTCCGCCACATTGCAGAAAAGTTCGAGCTTTATTCATTTTTCGAGACTGTGAAAACGAATTTTGTGTTTGGCGGCGTTGGCAGTGTTATGATTGTCGACAAAAGATCTGCTACTTTGGATTATCCACATGAACAGCGGTTTCCCGTCCAAGCGAATCATCGAGGCATTTGCAAATTCGACGATCGAAATGATCCAAAGTATCTCCTCGTAAAGGGTGTTCTTGCCAGCATCGTCAGGGCGTGTACGGAGACTAGTGGGTGCATCAAACTGCATTGATTGATTTCAGAAAAACTAATAGCGATAACAGGGATGCTTGTGAAGACTGAAGAGTGCAGGGCTCAATTGAGAACTCTTCAGGTCTTCTTAAGCGCACCAGATAAACCAGAAGACGATTTGGGAAATCTACGAGACCTTCGCCCAAGTAGCCACGCTTGCTCGTGGATTGAGTCCAAGCCATACTTCACTTCATGGCGAGACGACCTTGAATCCCCACAATTCCTATGGTTACGGGCACGACCAGCATTTGGAAAGTCCGTCCTTGCTAGCTACATTGTGGATCATCTGACCGCTTCCGGCCACAATTGTAGCTATTTTTTCTTCAAGCATAATGATCCCCACAAATCGACCCTTAGTGGGTTATTGAGATCAATGGCCTACCAAATGGCCATGGCAACCGGAAATCATGCAATCAGGGAGTCGCTTCTTCTTCTGTGTCAAGATGAGGTTCATTTTGATCGTGACGATGAGCATGCCATATGGCGAAAAGTTTTCGTTGCAGGGATATTTCGTAAGACAATCCAGCAAAGCCAATACTGGGTAGTAGATGGCATTGATGAGTGTGACTATCCCACCAAACTTTTTCCACTTCTTGCCAAGTTGGGATCTCTACCCTCATTAAGGGTCATCATCACCAGTCGAGACTCAAATGAATTGTTGAAGTCGTCAACAGAGTTGAAATCTCGATTAGTGAATGAAGAAATATCTGTCCATGATACAAGACCGGACATCCAGAGTTACGCTGAAGAACAAGTTATGCAGTTGAATCTCGAAGACGACTATACATGTCAATATGTCATGACGACCGTTATGGAAAAGTCCTTGGGCTGCTTTTTATGGGTCAAACTTGTGCTGAAAGAGTTAGGTGATGCACATCTTAGAAGCAGTATTGAACAGATACTCGAAGATGTGCCTGAGGGCATGGACCCTCTGTATTCGAGGACCCTTGATCTAATGTCGAAACAAATCCCTGGCAACCGCAAAGGCCTAATCCAAGCAATCTTGACTTGGGTGATGTGCGCCGTTCGTCCACTGACACTTGCTGAGCTCCAGAGTGCTTTAGCCATAGATATTGGCGAGGAAATTTACCGGCTGAGGCAAGCCCTTGATTCCATGTGTAGTCAACTCGTGTTCGTCGACACTAAGGATTTTGTGCAACCCGTGCACGCGACGGCTCGAGAGTATCTACTCGAAAATTTGGAGTCCGAATGGGCTGTTTCTAGAGTCAAGGGAAGTACAAGACTCCTTGAGACGTGTCTGAAATATCTTACGGGCCAAGAAATGATGATGCCACGTAACCGGAGGACCATTAGTTCACAGAATAACAAGCAGGAGAAGTCTCCGTTCGCTTTTTACGCATCTGTAGCTTTCTCAGACCATCTACGTACCGCTACGGCATCTTCTGATCAGCTGCTCGTGCTCCTGGCCAAATTTCTGCAGACGAACGTGCTGGCTTGGATAGACTGGGTTGTCAGCGAGTACAGATCCGTGCGTCATCTTACTGCAGCGGCCAAGAGCCTCAAGATATTCCTAGATCGGCGGACAAAGTACAAATCTCCGTTGGGAAAGGAGTTCAGCACCACTGACGCATGGTCGATCGATCTTGAGCGAATTGCTACTAGATTTGGTAAAAGCCTCATGAGCTCACCACCTGCCATCTACTCGCTTGTCCCTGCACTATGCCCCACTCACTCTGCGATTCGCAGGCAGTTTGGAAGGAATGCTCGTGGTATCGAAGTGCTTGGCAATGATTCTGATACCTGGGACGATAGGCTATCTTGTATCATACACCGGAACAAGACGCCTAGTGTAGTAGCGTGCGCCGATTGCCTATTTGCAGTTGGCTTCTCAGAACCTCCGGGCTTGATATGGGTTTATGACATCTCGACTTGCCAAGAGAGGCGAAATATGTGCCACCCGGAGACCGTCAGAGCTTTAGCATTCACCAGCAGTTCAGATCTATTAGCCTCGAGTGGCCGCGGCCACATATACATTTGGGACTCTAATGACGGCAGCTGTCTGCGCCAAATTGGGACGATGTATGAGTCACTGTTCTTGGCGTTTGCTAACAGTGATGCTTTGCTCATGGCAGCCTCGAAGGGCAACCACACATGTTCTTGGGACCTTCGAGATAGAGGAGCCGAAATGGAAATGTGTTCGTGGTACGATGCCTATGGTGTCGCTATTAGCCAGAACGTACCCTCAGTCGTTGTCTTCAATCACGAGAGGACTCTGCTGGCAGCGGTCTATAAAGGTTTCCCCATAAGCCTGTGGGAGATAGAGGATAACAGCTTCTTGGGTTATGTTCACCGTGATCCAGCACAGATTGGTGCTCTCGATACTCCTCGCGGGCCGGATAAGAAAGCAGCGCATCCCCATGTTGAAGCTATGGTATTCAACCCAAAGACTGACCAGCTTGCCGCGTCGTACGCGGATGGAGAACTATGTTGCTTTGATCCCTGGTCGCAAGAGCTGGAGGTCAAGGATAGCGTCTTTGTTCAGACCATGGCTTGCAGTCCAGACGGTCGAACACTGGCCGGCGGAGACATGCATGGGACAATCCAGATTCGCGACTTCAGGACACTGCGTTTACTCTACAAGATTGTTGCTTTTGATGATCCAATCAGATCGCTGACATTCACCGCCAATAGTCTGAGAGTCCTAGATATACGTGGTTCGACATGCAATGTTTGGGAGCCTTCGGTTCTTGTTCGCTCTGAGCAGAGTGACGACGAAAATATCAGTGAGGCTATGGAGAGAAGCCCGGTCATAGTGGAGTCTGAAGATGCAGAAGACGTCAACCTTGTGACTAACATTATTCCGGGACCCGGCACATCATTCTTAGTTGGCAGAGAGGATGCAAGCGTGATCATGTACGATTTCAACACAGGAGGTGTAAAGCCAGTGCAGGAGCTGTACCGTCACGCCGCTGGTGCCGCTGTACTGGCTTTGTCCTGGTGCGATTTTGCAGGCATACTCGCTTCTGCGGATTTGTCGAGTCAGCTAAAAGTGGCAAAAATCCCTCCTGCAGGTGCTGGCTCCAAGAATCCATGCCTGCCCGTTTTTGAAGATCGCCTGGTGGGTCAAGCAATGCGATCAGTGCTTCTCGATCCTTTGGGGAAGCGCCTCCTCTTATCAACATCAACTGGGGTTTCTCTCTACGCTGCTACTGGAGAGATCATCGATTCAACCTCGAATGTGGATGGCAAGCAGATGTGGCTCAACGATCCTATTAATCCAGGACATCTTCTTTGCTTGAGCCCTTCGAGCTTACGTGTATTCGATTGGCTTACACTCCGTCAAAAGGGCATCACAACATTCTTGAACAGGGCAAGAAGTGACTTTCTTGGTCCCGAAACAGTCATCAAGCGAGTGGCTGTCGTTCCAAAGAGCAAGAAGGTCCTACTTCGTGTAGTCACAAGTAGACCAAAATCACAGAGTACAAGTCTCCGCGTTCTGGACCTCGAAAAGTTATCGGCAGCTTTAACGACAGCGGCTAGACGCACACACCTCCCTTCTTCGACCAAGCCTCACGCAGAGCACCAGGCTCCCCGCGCACAGGAAGAGATTGACATCAAGGAAGCTTCTAATACCGTCAGACTTGTAGAGGGTGCACTCACATTGTTACCATCTCAACGTCTAGGAGAAGAGCTGGAACCACTCAGTAAGCACCTAGAACAGATCATCGATACCATACCAAATACATCAGAGGTCGTGTTCCTCGACAAGACCCTCTGGGTTTGTTCTTTCGACATCGATAGATTCTGCACAGAACCTTGCTACACACGATATTTTTTCATCCCTCACGAATGGCTCACAAACAATGATGACATGATAATTCGGGTGACGAATCAGGAAGATGTCCTCCTTGTGAGACGAGATAAGCTGATCCTCTTCAAGCGAGGGTTGAGAAGTGGGGAGAAAGTGGTTTTAAAAGCAGACAGATGAGGTCGATGTTTCCTTAGCCCTATTCTGAGTAATGCGAAAGCTGGCGCTATAATCTGCGATCGCATCTTGAGACGTCTCGGAGGAAGGGCCAGAGTTTTTATGAAGAAGCCCAGAACTAAGATAGCCTAATGGCTTTTGGGGTGTCAATCAACTGGTACAGTTCATGGAAGATTTTATCCAGTATCGCCATCCAAATTACGGCAAGATAATGCTCCTTCAAATCGTGGAGTTTTAGAGTTTGTAGTGGGATGTCTCCAATGGGAAGGTGTTATCAATCGTGACGGTATGAGTTTGTTTGGAGTGGTATTCAGAATACCGTTCCCCAAGAAGGACCGTAGAAGTATCTTTCTCTGCGGTTTTGTCCCGAGCTTTGCTACTGGGGGAGGCAGGAACGTAGAGATTTAGCAAACGCTCTATCTTTGACGTTCTCATTTATCTGCGATGGCAGCGAGGTTTGTAGCCAATTCGCGAATGTCAATCTCGCTGGCACGGACAACCACAGGGGAAAAATGTAGGTCTCGAGGACCTCATCCCCAAGCTGCAGCCCGCCTGATGTCCCCTTGTGTCGCACTTGTTCATGAAAGAATGCCTCTGAACAGCTATTCAGCTAACATTAACCCCAGCCATGCCTTCGGCGATCCTCTTTCCAAACCTCAAGGGGCGAGGGGGCGCTGGGCGCAACAAAAGCCCGACGAGGTCTGTCTTGGCGTTCCATTCTTCTTCCCGTATTCCCGCCCACACGTTTCCTATCTCGGACTAGAGCATTGGCGGGGCGTGCAGCGATAGGGTGTTTGAAACGCGGCCGAGGGGCACCACTGTCCCTATTATCTATCCCCCTGAACGCCTTGGTAAGGTGGTAATGTACTCAAGAGTCCGTAGGTGATGACCACTTAGTTTACTATGGTTTGGTGAGACATAAAGCACTTTAAAGAGTTCCGCACATGAGCTGGGCTTTTTCTTTCTTGCGCCTCTTTCTTGCGCCTCTTTCTTCCCTTTTCACGATTTCATTGTTGTCGTCATGCTGTCTCCCTGCCATCTTGCGCATTCCTTTCACGCTACCTTTGTCCCTCTACAATAGCAGGTGCTGCCCCGCAACATTCTTTTGACCAGCATTGCTGCTCACCCTTGCCTCCGGCACAACAATTTCTTTCTAGAGTCGCCCTAGTTGATCCAGGGCTCTTTCCTACTTCGAATCTACGATATAAGTAATCTTCGGCATTATTTTCGCTATCCTGGCACAGATATCGGTCGACTGTATTGCCAGTACATATTGACCACGCCTATTTTCCTGGACAAGATACCGTTTCTCGACCGTCCGACCTTCGACACGGGTGCTACCGCAGAGATATCTGCCTTCGACACTAGATATACCAAAGAAAAAGCAAGGTTCCTTACCGGGGAAAAGCGGCGGTTTAAGCCGGTGAATACCATCGAAGATGCGGTCATGGATCCTTGACGCATTGCTTCTAGGAAGCTTTGTCGCGCTGGTCTTGGGAGATGACATCTTGAAGACAACAGGTTTCACTACGTGTACGGACAACTCTGCTATCAAAGTCCAAGCTCTCAATATACAATTTGTCATCTGTAATGGCCCCCATTTTCCCCTTAATCCTATTTTGCTTTCTCTAGGGTCATTTGGACCCTTAATTCTATTCTCTATTTTATCAGGCCATAGCTGGCTCCGCTCTGCTCCTGACCGCGATCTCGGTGTTTGGGAATGCTGGCGCTACAGGCGGACATGCAGCTAGTCCAGGATTTGGTACTGTTATTGGATTGTTCCAATCGGTGGCCACGAATGGCATGCTTAGGGTCAACTACCCGCCCATCTACAGGAGCTACACGAAGAGATTCGCGTTCTCCGGAGGTCTTGTACCGTTGAATTCCATGCAGACAGCCATCGAGAACTTCAGGAGTAAGACTGGAGGCAATCTAGCAAAGGACAGTGTGCAATATCTACAGAACGCATCGCTTGTCTACAACAACGATTCAAGTCCAGGCTCTAGCGCCTTATCAAGGAGGTGGCTAGATACAACATTTCCTGCTTTCGTGCCTGTGCTGCACGCAAGGGCCACCGTTCCCTTCGTCAATGGCTCAACCCCAGGCAATACCACTGGCTTTGGTACAAACGGCGCGAGTCCTGATGGTAGCAAACTTAAGCATGTCGTGTATGGTATTCAGGGCTACGTGGAACAACTTTCGATTCCTCAAGCCAACACCTTCATGACGGTCCTCTTGGTTTGCGCTATCGTCATTGCAGTAATTGCAGTCGTTATCTTGCTCTTCAAGGTCATACTTGAGACATGGGCCCTGCTTGCTTCCTTTCCTAAGAGCCTCGGAGGGTTTCGAAAAGGATCTTGGTACGTATTATGTCACCCCCAACCATGCATTGTCATAACATTCGTTGAGTCCCGAGATGTGTTTGGGGAGCGCAAAGACACTTTCCTCCCCTGTCTATTCCACTTCTGGCGCGTTAAGATGCCCTTCCAACGGTCTAAATCGGCAACGCTGACCATCAATCATGATTAGGGAGTCCTTGGTAGGACAGTCACAAATTTGTAAGGAGCTCACATCCCCGAATTGTAGCCTTTGAGACCTCTTCCTGGACATTTATCCATACCCTATGAGAGAAGGCTGACTCGAGTATTTTACAGAATACTGCTCCTCTATGGTGTCTGGGCACTCTACTGCATCCTCCAACTCACAAACGGCGATTCCTGGGCTGCAAAAATCCTCGCTGGTGTCACTCTGGGGGTCTTTACGGCCATCCTCGGATTCTTCAATTCTCGAATCTGTCAACTCGGACATAAATTTAAAGAGACGGAAGGGGACGCTTCCGCTCTCTATGAAGACATGGAGACATGGCGGAAATACCGTCTCTTCTACGAGTCCTATAAGCGCGAGTACTATTGGATATTTGTACCGGCAATCATATACATGTTTGCGAAAGGTTGTATAATTGCGGCTGGAAACGGCAAGGGTTTGACGCAGACGGCAGGCAAATTGGTTACTGAGTGTGCAATGATGATCCTCGTCCTCTGGTGCCGGCCATTCGCCACTCCGACAGGGAATTGGTTCAACGGGGTCGTCCAAGTCATTCGAGTCCTTTCCGTGGTGTCCATCCTAGTCTTCGTCGAAGAATAGGGGATTGCCCAGTCCACAAAGACAATCACTAGAGTGGTATTGATTGCGGTTCAATTAGTGCTGACTGCTGTCCTTGCAATCTTGATTGCTGTTAATGCAATCATCGTCTGCATCAGAGAAAATCCTCACCGTAAGCAGAGAAAGGAACCGAAGAAGCTCCATCGCGACTTGGATAACCTCACGCCTCTTGATCCACGGAATTCCCTCCTCATGGATCCTACTGACTACAAAGACGTCGGGACTGCACGTGTGGCGAGCTACCCTCTAAGAAGCTGCGACAGCAAACACGACAGCAGAGCAAGCTCCATCTATAGAAACGAGACTGCTCCGCCAGAGAAGTCTGAGCGAGGGCGGGAGAGTGTGAAGAAACTGGTTGATGGCGCCGCTTCTATGGGCCATGAGCATTCTCGGAGCTCAAGTTGTGAGTGATTACATGAAGCCTGCTCCAATGGACAGGCAGCTTGCTGCACTTGCTTTGGAATACCAGGGTCGAGCGTATTAGGACTTGGCGGCCAGAGATGTGAGCATTAATTGTATTTGAAGCGTTTCAGCGACAGCGCTCTGGTCTTACCGACTTTATGAGAACGGGAATGAATAAATTGTCATATCCGTCTCTGTCATTCGTCGGGGCTTTCCACACTGCCAACGACATCTAGTTGGGGAAGATGAAAGTATAGGACAGAAAAAGCACCACGGGGATTAGCCATTTGGTGTTGAACAGTCACATTGATCCCGTGTCATCCCCAACAATTTTCTTGCAAGATCAATCTCTTTCCTTCTTCTATGCGTCTCGTATCATTTGCAACCATCCGCGTCGAGTCGTAAGTTGGCTCCATGGGATCAAGAACAGGGGTCGCGTTCTGTTTTCAGGCTCACTCCGTTTATGCACCCATAGTAGCCAGTCCATTTATCTCCTATGAGAATTGAGGTACGCTGATAATAATGCGTTCCCCAATCGCTCTCAACACCTGTGCACTGCTGTTTCTCGTCCAGTCTCAAGATATCCAAACCTCCCCGAAGCGTAGTCTCGCCCACATCCCGTTCAGGGACCATCCTCAGAAAGACGCAATATGTTACTTGCCAACCTCAGACCTAACTTTATACAAGGACTACGCATTGACGCCCTCCCAATCTTTTCAAACCTCTAATCTAAACTTCGTGCCTATGCTTTAGGGTACGCCGAGCTTGGGGAGCAAAGTGACTTTCGTGGACGATATGTAGGCACAGCTCAAAGCAGGTGTAAACGTAATTTACGTGCGGGGATTCCACGAGCCAGACGGAATATCAGAAGGTGAAGGGAGCAAAATAGAGCAACAAGCGCAGCACATGTATGGATACAGGGGATTGAGCCGCTGTCCCAGCAGGGCGTTGAACTCCGAGCACTTGCTTGCACCGGATCTCCCTCGGGTCTTCAATGCCTGCAGGATTTCTTCGCAGCCTGTATTGTACCATCGAGTCTGTTTTTCTACATTGGTGACACGACTTCGAGGGTCTGGCTAGCCAAGTGGGGCGATATGTTGCAGCCTTCAACAAGCCTTTCTGCTTACTGAAGTTTGCCCTACCGGATGCAACTCTAAAGGTTCACATATCGTCTATAATACGAGCTCCAGAAACTTGAACAGGCTTACGCAACCCTCCTCCTTCCCTAGAAAAAGCCATTGCAGCCCACATGTTCATAGCAATGTCATCATTTATACGTATATTGACATCCTCCACAGCGATAGCTCCAGTGTTGGACCGACTTTTGCCATGTTCTCGCAAGATGGGAAGCTGACAGATATTGGGAGCTGGCATACTAATGGCGTGGTGCCCGGCAATGTGCCTCGGGCCGGTTGAGAGGGCCAAAGCTCGGCGGTGTGCGCTTTTTTGGGATACTATGTGCTCGTGGCTTTGGCTTGCTCTTGGATCGGGACCCAAAGTTAGCCACCCCTGAGAGTTTAGGACGGAAACCCCATGCGGGAGGAAGGACCTGGGAGCATAAATTATCTGTAGGTCTTTGATCAGAGAAAAAAAAGGGGTATCATATGGATGTGTCGTGAAATGGAAATCGATGAAGACGAACATTGATAGAGAGCCGGCGTTACAAGGATGGTGGGTCCTAGCATACAACCCGTAGAACGCTGTATAGCTCGGTAACCCTTTTATAAGTCTCCATACAAGGTCTCCAAGCCTTATTAGGGGGTACTCAATGTCTCAATTGTAATACATCTGCCCGTATCTTCTCGAGTCTTTGTTGGCAATAGATCATCATAGGCATCCCGTCGTTGAGAGCCTGACTGTGGCGTTTCGCCGTCTATTCGGCCTCTAGACACCAAGAGCAATCTCCAAATGAGTTGGTCAGAATTGGTGGACTCAAGATTTGCAGGGAGGGTTCGAGAGTTTGGGGCATTGTCATGAGGGGCGCCGTAGGTCGAGACTTAGGCATATAGGCAGTAGGAATTGAAGAGAAACTTTCTGAAGCGGTAGGACCTAAGTAAATCAACATTTGGTCACTCCTATAGTCCTCAACGCAGTCCATCTAATCGATATACAGGTGCCTTACCCCTCTAGACATGATCACGAAACACTTTTCCCTCTTCTACTTCTAGTCTCCAAGGTGAGCAGCGGGTGCTTTAAGGTAAGCCGGGGTAAGCGGCCCTAAGCGGTACCTGAGCCTGGGTAAGCTCCCGGGGGGCAGTATAACAGCGCAGTATATTAGAGCCTGAACGTACTCCCTTAAGCCCGGCTTCAATTGCCTTTATTAGCGGTATACTGCTGCCTGTACTCTTTGACTGCTGCCTGTACTCTTTGACTGCTGCCTAAAGGACTCTACTACTGCTATATAATAATAAATACCCCTTGCTTATATCCTACCTGGTTAGGCGGCTTAATTAGGCGTATATTTGCGCAGCGTATAAAATACCCCGTCCGTCCTACCTCTACTCTTTTATTTTCCTCGCCTAGGCGTCCCCTTGTTGTTTTATTCTCTTTGCTGTCGACTCTTGCTACCCTTCTTACGATTCTTACTCGAAACGATAATCGCTTTACCGGCGTAGCTCTAGTATTGCCGACCTAGTCGAAGAAGGCCCTATAGCGATTATTATCCTAGGTACTTCTGAATTTACCGTTTGCCTGGAATTACTCTTAACAAGGATATTTTTACTCTCTACGGCCTGTTTTTTGGTCTACGGCTTGAGTTAGCAATTTAGCCAGGCCTATTATACGACTTAAGGAAGGAAATACTTTATACCTTATCGCGATTGCTCGGGCTTCTTACTTGCCTACCTAGGCGTATTAATAAGGATTATACTTCGCCCGTAATCCGGGGACCCGATATTAAAGGGCTAAGCGTAAATCCAAATAATAGCAGTAAGCTAAAGTCAGCGAATAGAATTAAAGAAGCGTTGGCCTCGCCTCGATCGATAGTTATATCTACCTAATTACGCCGATAAAAATATTATAATAATATTATTCGGATATTATAGCTTCGAAACGTATATTTAATCTTTTGCTATTAATTGTAGCAAAGTAATATTACTGATTTATTATAATTATCTTAGCTAGAAGATCTAGGCAATAGTAGCTAACAAAGTACGATAAATAAATATCTCCGAGGGGCGTAGCGAAAACTTAGCTAGTATAACGTATAAATCGAATATAAGGCTTTAATAGCCGAGAGTTATAGCAATATATACTATAAGATATAAGACAGATAAGCAATAATAGCCAGAGATTAGCGATTAAGCGTATTCGAGAAGAGGAGACGGGTATATATAATTCTTATTTAGCCTTATTCAATATATTTTGGAATCCTAATTTTAAATTCTAATTAAGTTCTTTACCTGCTTAAAGAAGCGGGTTTTCTTGTATTTTAAGTTATACAATAATAGCCAAGGTAAGTCCCAACGGTACGTTTCTACTTTGCTATAAGGTTTCCCTCTAATATTCTATAGACTTCCTAATACGCTCCTATTAGGGCTACGAATATAGAGTCCGCGATTAGGACTATATAACTCCAGTTCTAAGGAATAGCTAAAAAAATATACTTGCTTGAATACTCAACTCTTTATCGAACCTATTATTAAAGCCTTTATCGCCCGACCTTTCCTAGCGTCTCTCTATTCCTATATTAAAACGAGTCGACCGTTAATATAGACGATTATATAGCAGCAGCGACTATAGATCCTCCTAATATTATTACCGTTATTCAATTACTTTCAGAGCAGCCTTAGGATTAATAAAACTTAATATAAAATAAAGAGGGGGAATACGAGATATCAAGTTTCGTTATTAAAAGACGGATATATATAGCTTATAAATATAGGGTATATTAGAAGAGGACGTAAATACCCGGAGCGAATTGGGAAATATACAACGCTTATTACGGGAGTTCGAGGCAAAAAGTCAAATATAGCAGGGACGCAAACGGGACGGATCGGTATATATAAATAGGGGTTAATTATCGTTGATTATCTTATTAGCAGAAGATATATATATATTAAAGGTAATATTAAACAACTTTCAATTATACCGCCGGTCAACGATTCCCTTTTTTTAGATTTTGTAGTATATTCTATATTATTTATTACTAAATTATATACTTTGTATCTTCTATTAGCGGTTCCTTCTTCAACCTAAAATAATTGAACCTATAAAGTAGGCTTTATATAAGCTTTATATATAACTTATATATCAAAAGTCTTAAGCAAAAGCAGACTTCTATTCGATAATAACGCTATTTCCTAGGAGGCTATTCCTAACAAATAAAACAAAATGTACGTCTAGGGCTATTCTTTGCTTATCCTATAATATTATATAAATCTTAAGCCTCAAATCTTCCCTTAGGTTGTCTTGGGAATATCCTCCTAGGTTCTAAAAGATAATAATAGTTAGTAAACGTATATTGAAAAGGATTTAGCTATTAAGGTATTAAGGGTCCAGGAAAGTAAAAGCCGTATTAAAATATTACTTTTGATTAATACTCTAATCAGGTTCTTATTCTCCCTTTTACGTCAGTTTTCCAACTATTATTTCTAGCTACTCGGCCGTTATATTAATAATAAGCCTAGAGAAGTAGATATTAAGGCGAGTATTAGATCTTAAAAGGAAATAATAGGATATACGTATTATCTACAGAATATATATAATAGGTATTATCCGCTTTTTGCTAGCCGAAAAGCAAAGTTATTCAGACCGGCCGATAAGGTATTCTTTCTCTTATAACTAATAAGTTTCTATAGCGTCTTTTGCGCTAATATATAAGCAATATAACGCCTTTAGAAGTAACTTATAATTTGTAATATACCTTAGTCTCGACTTAGTATAAGGTTTAAATAGCTGGTAATTCTAATATAGCTGCAGAATTCGTCGCTGGCCTTTCTAACGCGTTATATAGGCGCCTCGAGAGGCAATCTATATTATATCCGATCCTGATCTTATTAGGAAGGTTAACAGCTCAAACAAGGATTATAAAGAACTATACGCGGTTTATTATAACTTTTAAAAGCTATATTACGAGACAGTTATCGATTCTAAGTAAGAAAATTTAACTTATTTATTATTAATATTTCTAGCCAAATTGTCTGTTAATCCTTTTGAATCTCTGTTCTTCCGAAAAGAAATATATCGAAAACTCTAAAAACCTTTAATAAAATATTATTTAAAGAGAATATATTCAAGAAATTGTTTGCTAAATAAATACTTAGAAAACGGATTATATTACCCTAAGCGGGCGATAATAATTTTAAATATTAGCTATAACTCGATACAAATAAATTAATAAATAATAAAAAGAAAATTTATTTTTAGGTCAATTTATAAGCTAAGAATAATACTTTGAAGAAATATAGAGGCAAATATAGAAATTATATAAAACTTATTATAACGATAGTCGATTCAAATATACTAAAAAAGGATTAGAAAAAAGTATTTATTAATATATAAAAGGATATAGAAAATCAAGTCAAAGCAAAGCTAAATTGAGAGGTATAGCTCGTTAGAGTATCTCTGTATAAAGGAGAGATAGTTCGTCAGAAACGTAAAGACGCAATAGCAAGACGTGGGTCCTTTAGCCTCCAAGGATTTTCGGTCTTCTGCGTTAAAATATACTCGAGGGGTTTGAAGTAAAATTCACTATTGTAAAAGTTAATATCTGGATTAAGTTCAGGAACGTAGGGGTCCTAAATAAAGCAATATAAGATAAATATCTCTCCCTTAGAATATACTAATCCTTTTATATTATATTATTAAACTCGAGTAATATTAAAAGTTTTATAAATAAAACAATTATTATAATAGGAATAATTATATTCGCTTTATTTCCCTTTCCGGCTTCTGGGTTTCCAAGCGTTCGATTATAAGTTTTAAGAGTATCTTATTCTATAATCATTTCTTAACTTAATCTGCTCCTAAAGGTACTTAATCTTCGGTGTTTATATCGAGATACTTCTATACAAAATCCTGTATTTTATATTATTAAATATACTTAGACAACTGCCTTTTATAAGACGTTATTTCTATAGAAGTAAAATAAATTGGATAGGGATCTAGAAAGCCTATTTACTTTTAATTCTTAACGATTCGAATAAAGCAGGTATATAGAGGGATAACTCCGTTATCCTATATATTTCCGATACGCGAGAAATACTCTCGTAATAGGTCGAATATTTCCTATTTTGCAGTATATATATTATAATTATTTAAATACGTTGCAACTTTATAGGCTTTTGCGGAAGCAGCCTGGTCCTTTTTAAATAAAGTTATATTCTTCTTATTAATATTAAGGTTATCAAAATTTTCGGGTAGCTTCGGATACTCTGGGCCTTTATAATACCCTTCTAAAGGATTCAAAAAAATAGGCTACCGAACTTATAGGAATAGAGGGGAGATAGATATAAATTACTAATCAATAAGATATATTACGCGGGTATAATCCTCTTATAAGATAAATATATTGCCTATATATAGGTCCGTATATTATATTATTAGCCGTAACCTTTCTAATAAAAGAGGGTACTTTATCAGGGTTAGCAATAGCTTCTTAATAACGTTAAGTATAAATACGTAATCTTGTATTATATTATAAAGTAGGGGAATTATATTTTTAGTTAAGCAAAGATAAGTCCGAGCAATAGATTTCTATATTAATCCTAACCCGAATTTCAAAAGAATAGGTTTTATTATCGATTACTATCAATATAAAATACGTAAAGCAGCAACGTAACTTACAGGGGCCTACGTCGATATCAGGTTAGATATTAGCTAGGAATATACTATTTATTTACGCTAGACTATATATAAGGCCGATACAAAACAAGCCAGTTAGATTTACTAATAAATTTAGAAGAATCCGTTCCGATACCTTCGAAATCAAGTACCGGAAATATAAGCTGTTATATACTGGAAATCGAATAGTAGCGAACTAATTCTCCAATTAAATTAAGCCTTTAATAAAATTAAATCAGTCGGCCTTTATAATATTATTTTAGACTTTGAAAAATTGAATATTAAGAGCTTTCTTTATAATAATATATTCAGTACCAACCGGATTCGAGGGATTTATATTTTATATTAGAATTTTCGGAATAAGTATTATTATATATAAGTTTACTAGATCCCTTATACTATTAACTTTAAACAATTTATATAATAGGGAAAGATATTATATTATATTAAAGGATAGTAACTTTAGAGGCTATAGAGTATTTAACTCTCTCTATATTCGGGCAAGGAATCTTCGTAACTATTTTCTATTCTATTTTCTATAATTATTAGGAGGGCTTTATTAAAATTTCTTTTTATTTTGTTAATTTTGCAAATAAAAGCTTTATTTTTTATAAAAAACGTAACTATATTATACAATTTTTGAACGTTAAAGTTAACGCAGCGCTTCAGGAATTACTGCTTCTCGTTTATTAAGAACCGGCCGTTAAAATATTAAAAAAGCGTATCTTTACTAATCGATTAGCCTTTCCCTAAAGTCAGAAGGTTATACGCTTGAATTGAAGGATACTTATTATAATATAAGAAAAAGAGGTTTCTCGCTATTAATATTAGAATCTTACGATTCTTTCGAAGAACTCGCGTAGTACCTTCGATAAAGACTACTCGTATTGCGTTCTAAATAACTTAAAAAATTATAATAATAGAAAATTTTGGAGGGTTTCTCCGACCCAAACTTAGGACAATATATTTACGTAAGCGAACCTTCGCTTTACAATTCCAATCGTAAGAAAAGGATCGACTAACTTTCTATAATATTTCTTATTTTATAAATATCTGCCTCCGGAGATAGACCGCTAAATAACTAACTTTATTCGAGGCCTGCAAGTAATATCGATAATTTAAATTCCAAGATAAGACGAAGGATAGCCTCTTTTTATACTGAACGTCCTTACTCCGAGTTCCACTCTCAGTCACTAAACGAGGTTAAAAAGATATACCGAAAGAATATCGACGGTAATACGGCCGCAGAATCATACTACATTTGCTTGGAAAGGTAGGAGATTGGAGAGGAAATAGTTACGCTACGGTATAAATATCTATATTGGATATATAAGGTCTATTTGGCGAAATCTATTTTCTAGACTGGCTATTATCTAACTTATCAAATATCAATTATCCGTTTAGATAATAAGATTAGCCTTGCAAGAGCTACTGCAGAAGGAAATATAAATAAAGTTATATACTTATTAGAAGTAGGTATTCAGTATTCTCTAAGAGATTTACTTAATTTAACGCCTTTTTTGCAAGCTACGCTTCAAGGTTATTAAAGGGTTATATAACTATTATTGAAATATCGCGCCTTAGTATTGGAGCAGGATAGGTATTAACGAATAATATTATATTAAATATTAATAGGTCGATATAAGAACGTAGTAAAGGAGCTTCTTTCGCGAGGAGCAGATATATCAATTACAAATAAGAAAGGATAAATATTACTTTATTTAGCAGTAGACAATAGGTTTCCGCAAATAGTAATATTGCTATTAAGCAAAGGAGCGGTTATATTTACGTTAAATTATAAAGGCAATACCGTATTGTATTTAGCTGCCGCCTCTAAGGATAGATTCGGCTATATACTATTATATCTTTTTGCTTAACTAGGATATAAAGAAGCGATCAAGCTCTTAGTCAATAAGGGCGTATTAATATCTGCAATTGATAATACCGGACAAATAACTCGTAATTTGGCAGAAAAAAAAGATATAAAATATACTATAAAAGTTTTAGATAATAAACTATCAACAAGTTATATATATAAAAGTTGTTTGATATTACTTTAAGTTGTAACTTTAGTCAATTTAATTAACTATTCTTTTTGTTCTATTATCCAATTTCTATTTCTATCCTGAAAAAGAATATAAGTATATAAGTTAAAAATCTCGTATATAGCAAAGTAATATAATATAATTATATATAGGATTGTATATTGCTTACTTGACCTGCCTTTCTAAAGTTATATTCGAAGTCTTTACTAACGTCGATAATAACCTCGAGATAAAAGATAGCTATCCGACTTCCCTTTTGAAATACTAGAGTATAAGTAATAAATATAATATTTTTGATCTGAAATATATAATTAGTTAATATAAGATTCTTATAAACTATTTACTCAAATACTTACTTAATAATTATTAAAGTCTTTTTTTATAAAAAAATTAAAATCCTTGCAATTATAATATACCCTTTCTTTTTTAATAATAGCCTTTTTTAAGAAGCTCTCCTAGATACCCCTCCTAATAGCTAAGCCTAGCGATTTATACTTTAACGGAAGGTATATTCTACTTGCGATAATATTATTAATTTAGATAACCCTATTAGTAATAAGGAATATAATCCCTTAATAATACTTTAATTCTTATAAGAATATAAAGATAAGGGTATTATAGTAAACGTTATAAAGGGAGCGTTACTCTAAAAATATATCGGCTTTATCGAGAAGGAGGATAGTATTCTATTTATTAATATACTAAAAGATTAAGAGCAATTATACTTCAAATTTCTCTATAAATATACCTAGTTCCTTAACGGAGATCTGTCAAGTTAATATTAATAATAGTCTTATTTATTAATAATAAAATATACCGAATAGAATAGTCTTTGAAGATATTCAGAGATTCCCTCGGCTATTATAGTCTTACCGATACTAATAAATTTATTAACTAAAAGATTAATATAATAAAATTAGGAAATTAAGATTAAAAGCTATATTATAAAAGAATAATCAAGCCTAGCTTTTTCCTTATTATAAAGTTATTAAATATATATTTAATCTCTCGGCTGGTATAGGCTTCAGCTAATACCTAGATAACTTCTTTTTATTTGATAAGGATTGCAAGTTGAGCAAAAGCTATAAAATTCCAATTAATATCTTTGATATTAATAATTATAAATTTAACTATATAATATATCAGCCTAGCATAACTTATAACTATAAAAGATTTCTGCTTATCTTATATTTTATTATTATAACTGAATCCTGATACAGTCGGGCTATAAAGGATTAAGCTATCTTTATTTATTTTAACAGGATTTTTGCTATTGCTCTTGACTTAATCTAATTAATTCGTTAAACGATTATTATTCCCAAAAATAATTTAAGCTTTATTTGATAAATCTTGTTTAGCTAATTAATTAATAGAAGGCCTAATATAATTGGGGTTTGCCTCTTAGAAAAAAACCGTATTAATTATAATTCGGCTATTAACGGATACCTTAATCGGCTGCCCTTTATATATATAAAAGGCGTTACCTCGGTATTAACGATAATAGACGCCTATTAAGGACAGAAACCTTCGATTATAGTTGATAAGATTTGCCTTAACCTAAATCTTATTTAGATAATATTCGAAAGGAAAAGTATTAAAAAAGTTAATCCTCTTTATTTTATAGAATTTTAAAATAATAAGCTCGATTAAGGTCTCCCTGAACGTTTTGCTATCGAAATCTATATAATAATATTCTAAATAAAAGTATTCTACCTTATTATTTATTTTCCTTTCCTCGCCGAAATAATATTTGATATATCTCGGTTTATTAATACTAAAATAAGTAATATAAATTATTATATTAGGTTTAAAAAGCGCTTAGAGTAAATTATAGGTAATTTTATAACCCTCAAGAAGCGCAATTATACGTTTAGTTATAAAGAAATATATCGTCTTTATAAAATCAACTAATAGATTAAAGTATTTGAAGTATAAAGAATTATATTAATATATTTCTAATTTAATAAGTCGATTATATAATAAGCTTTGCTTAACCTAATTAAAATTAATAACTAATTTATATTTTAAAGCAGTTGAATAATAGGAATATTCGTATTATAAGTCTATTTTCTTTTAGGTAAATTCTGTTAATATTTTATAAGATTATTTTCAGGATATTACGCAAGCCTTCCGACTTAATATTAACGAAGAATATTGAGTCCGTAATCTTCTTATTTAAGTAAAGATATCGTTAATAACAAAGAGTTATATAGGAGCTTATATACTTATCAATTCTTATACGAAGTACGAATATATATTCGTTTAGCTCGTCTACTTCCCCCGATAACGTTATAGATTTAACGATTTTATATTTATACTCCTTCTTATCTTAGTTATAATATAGTAATCTTAGCTTTTTGGTTTTATATTTCGTAAGTAATATATATTTCGTTGACTATCTTGAATTTTACCTTCGAAGCCTATATTTATAAAGTTTTCTTATCTCCGGATTTCTCTCTAATACTTGCCGGCTAAATAGCTCTTATAATAGCCGGGGTAGTCTAGATAGCTTAAGCAGCTTTTAATAAGTTTATAAATAATTAAATATATCCCGAACTAAGCGTTTGCTTATATATAGGCAGTTTAAGGCTGCTTAAGGGTATTTACGGCCGAGGTAGATTTAGAATAATATTAATTAGCGCTATAATCTAATATAGGATAAATGTTCGCGACTAAACTTTGTAAAAGTTTATAAAACTGTTGAAAGACTTCAAACCGATAAAGGTTATCTTATTTATAAATATATTTATCAAAAATACTTGGCTAGCAGATATCCTATATTAACTCTTTACTATTCGTAATTAATTAAATATAACGTAGTAGCCTAGCTATAGGCTCGAAGGGGTTGAGCTACGACCGGAATATAAATTATAATAATTTTTAATTACTATATTTTTTGCTATAAATATATATATACTTAATAGCTAATCGTTTAAAAGGCTTTATAAACGTATCTATATTTATTAGCGCTCGATATTAAGGAGATATCCAAAACTTCGAATAATATTTATAATAATTATAAAGGCGTTTATAGAGGCGTCTATATTAATACCGATAGCGGTTATTTAAGAGGAGCCTATAAATACAACTATAAACGCGACTATTGGGTATATCTATATATAATATATAAGTTAGTATCCTTGTCTGGCGCAATTAGAAAATACTTATATAAGGGATATATACCTTTTAACGGTTAGTAGTTGAGGCTTCAGCTTCTTATAAATCGAGATTTATAATCGAAGTTTTCCTCAGAGATAATTAAGACTTTTCTAAGCAAGGAAAATTAGTTAGGCTGATTATATATAATTTAATAGGTACCTTCGAATTCGAAAAGCTTCTAAGGATAAGCCGGCTAATCGTTTTTATACCCCTCTAAGGCGTATATGTATTAACTAATAACGCTCGGCGTCCTTCTAAATATTAATCGTACTAAATATCTTATCTATTTATAAAGATATTGATATATTATATATTTTCCTTGAAAGCTTCCTATTGATTTGGACTTACAAAGCAAACCTTAATAACCTTTTTTTATATTCGAGCGGTCAAACTGAATAAAGAGATAATTACTCTCGATAGAAACCTCTAAGCTGCAATAATATCTTTAAAAAAAGATAAATATCTTTTATTAAAGGGTATAATAGACTTAAAACTTATAGAACCCTTGATAAAAGCGCGATATTCTCAAAAGGGCTTCGAGAAAACTTCTGAAGATAACGGGTCCCTTAATATTAAATTTATATTAGATTCCGTCGCAAAGGATATCTATTTGAATAGGGTAAATAACTACATAGTCCTATAAATATTTCTAACTACTATTATAAGGTTATTAGCGCTATATTATTCTTTGTTAATAATAAATATATTATTATTTTTTATAACCCTTTTATATACTTCAACAAAATCCGATTCGGGATAAAGCGTAATCCTAAAGCTAATCTTTACGCTTTGAAACCTAGGCTAATTATAATTACTTATATATATTTAAGTAAAGATATAAATATATTATAATAATTTAATATTCAAGAAGGCTCTCGAAATAGAAACTCTAATAGCAAAGTAATTATTATTTATATAAATAAAGGCGATATATAATATAAGTTTCTCCTATATTAATTATATTCGTTAATATATAATAGCTTTATTTATTTTAAATAGTTTATAAGGTCTCTGCCTTACCTTGAAAACCGTAAAATTACCTACTTTATCGATATTATTTATTATAGCGAATCTATTTTTAAGGGCAAAATCTTCCTGCTGTTAAAAGAAAGGATTCTTTAATTAGAAAATAAAAGAGAAGAATATATAAATATTAAAAATAGGCAGAACGTATTATAGTCAGGAAAGAACTTCGTAGCTTGATTAATTATATTATTAGCGGAAATATAATATAAGCGATAATACTTTATATATATTTTGTTAATATATATAATAGACTTTTATATTATCGTTACCTTTTCTAATTACTTATATTCTATAAAGCGAAGACTAATTTATTATATAAGATTTAATATAGGCGTTTTTTAATACGAGTTAAGACAAAATATCTAATTTATAATAATATTTTGCTATATAATATTCTCAAACGAATTACAGCTTAGAGCCCCGATAAATTACGCTGCTATATATCGATCTATTAAACTCTGAATTATCTTAATTTCAGTATTATAAATATTATCAAAGTTATATCTTAATTATTGAAGTTGATTCTAATAGCTCCTATCGATTGTTTCCTTTTGTTAATATAAGGTAAATTGTTCTCCGAGTAGAATACGAACTTATAAATCGCTTAAATTATAAGTATTTTAATATTTAATTTCGCCGAACGATTTACTCAGCTAATATAAGTATAAAATAAAGCGCTACTCTAATAGGCTCCGGAGTTAAGGATCTAGGAAATTATAATTAATAACGATTTTATAATCTAGTTGCTAATTTAACTTTTATTAACTTTAGCCGGTTATATTATTAAATTAATATAAATACGTAGTAAATTGCTTTCCGGGTATATTTCGAATAGGAGAACCCTTATATTTATAAATAGCTCCGAAGCCGTTACTCGAACAAATAAATAAATCTCGAGAAATAATAGGAAAGTCGGCTTAAAATTAAACAGGGACTATTCGCTTATTTATATTATTACTCGTCAGTATATCCTGGTTACTTTTGCGGTATAAAAACTATTACTTATCTTAAGAATCTGCCAAATAATTAAGTAAATCTAGCTATATCTTGTTTAATAAATATTCTTCTTAGCTATTAAATATATTAGGTTTTTACTTTAAGCTAGTAGTAAATCAAAAGAGACAAACCTTCTATATTATAATATATCTCTATATAAATATTATAAGGGATATTTATAGGCAAGGCTTTCTTATCTGTTGCTAGTATTATTAATAATATTAAATTCTTTATTTAAAAGAATATTAAGATTAGGAAGCTATTTATCGGGGCTTAACTTTATTTAGATATATTGTTATTCGAAGACTTCTGAATAGATACGCTTTTTATAATATATATAGTCTTTAAGTTTGTTAAACGGCTTTTAATATAAATTATAAAATATCCAATTAAAAATAAAGGCGAATTCTCTATAAATATAAGAACTTTTATTTTTAATATATTTTCGAAGATATTAGTATCTAGAAAAGGATTTTCTATATTCGAAAACTAAATAAAAATAGCTCCTATTTGTTACTCTGTCTAAATCGGATTCAAGTTTTATAATATATAATTAAAATAATCGAACCTTAAGTTGCAATATTTAGATTTATTTTCTTATAATTTCAAAAAAATTTATTATATTCTTTTATATTAGTAATTAGGTAATCCGTATTCTCTTCCGCTATTATTAACGTTACAGTAACTTATTATTATTTCGATATTATACTTCTTTGTCCGGAAGAGCTAAACCTTATTACCGTTTTAAAAGAATAGTTATTAAGTATTATACTCTATCGCCCGTTACTCGTTTCGAGGACGAAGTATTGTTTATACCTCTAATAATTTTATTTATAGTCCTACTATTCCTAATAACTTTATTATAAGAGTCTATTTGCGTTTGAATTCTATTTCCTAAAATATAAATTAAGATATTTTGAGCTGCGCCGACCAGAGCTTTATAATTTATATAATATTTTACAATATTAATATCCCTTCTAATTCTCCGGTAATACTTTATAGCAAATTTAGGTAAAAAATAAGAATATATTAGTTTTCCTTAATAAAGAATCTATTCTTAGGTAGTAAAAGCTAATTAATATATAAAAATATAAATATCTCGAAAGTATAAGAAGTCTTATACTAGAAAAACGAATAATATATTAGGAATATAACTTATACTAATCAGAGTTCCTATTTTCTAAGCTAACTTTTAATAAGGTTTATATAGGACGATAGCTTATAATTATTTTATATTAAAATTAGCTACCCGAGTAACTACGGCTATAAGCGAATCGTTATTTGCCAAATATCCTAATATAATATTTGACTAAGACTAGGAGCCGCCTTTCGAATATTCGCCCGACCTTTGAATCGGAGCTGATTTGGTAAAGAAGATAATCTGATCGATAAACTAATACTTATTGCAGACTATACAGCAAGATCGTATAGCCAGGAGTAGGTCTGCTAACTTATAACTATCTTATAAAATATAGAACAGTAAAGTCTCGTAAATATCCGAGCCTTTGGATTATAATTCTTATAACGAGTATATTAAATTATTTTATATATATTCTCAATCTTAGCTTAATCTTTACTAACTTAATATACGAATAAGACTTTTCGCGATCCTGCTATAGCTTACCGCTTGTTTATCTTAAGAGCTTTACGAATATAATATATTTATCCTTATTTAAAGACAGAATATCAAATTAATCCTTTATACCTCGTAAATATTTATATCTTCTTGCTATCCTGAACCCTAGCAGCCTTATATATATTTAATTTAACGGTCCAATTATATTAATATAGCAGAGATATTCAAATTATTATAAAGATATTTATATAATATATTAAAGAAAAGCTGCTTATATCCGATATAGCGGTACTAATATCGCCGAGTATTAATCTAAAGGTCTATTACGGGTTTTTAGGACTATAAGCTTAACTTTAAGAACCGGCCGTAGTTATTATCTTAATAATAACTTTCCTTTTAATAATACAGCTTGCTATAAGTTATATATTATTATAATAAAATTTATCTGTAACGTTAAGTTAAATCCAGATTATTAAGCCCTTGTTCTAGCAATAATAGCGGGACGAGGTAATAACTATATTCCGTTCTGAATAATTTTAATATATTTTTATCAATTTTTAAAGCTAAGATTTGTAGATAAAAGTACTCTCTTATATTATCTTATCGGATATTACGGCTTTTAAGGCGTAATACTTGCCGTTTGTTAGTCTTCCTTATATAGAATTCTAGGATTTTATTGATCCTTTGATTAGTCTTTTATTATATCTTATAAATTTAATTATAAATACGATATAAGTTATATTTGGAAACTAATAATAGTCGGCAATTAAACTCTATATTAAAGTAAATAAATTGTAATAAATCGTATATAACATATAGCCTACGGATACTACAAGGATCTAGGCAGTCGCAGAAATATATAAATTAGAAGCTCTATTCTATATACGGTATAGATTCGAAGGGTAGGCGATTCGTTATCTAATTTTCTAAGCCCGGTATTAATATTTGTTTATAAATTACCTAGAATTTGTAAGGAAATCTAGGAGCTTAAATTAAACCTATATAATTATTTCCTAATACTCCTAACGAACGGATTATTATTTACTGCTATTTAACTATTATAATTGCTTTTTATATTATATATTATAAGCCCTTTGCAGTTAGAGTAGTTAGCGCTTAAAAGTAGATTTATTACAGATTTCTATATAGTATCCAAGTACTCTGTAAGACTTGCGTTCTGAACTTCGTATAATATATTAAAAATTAATAATAAAATATAATTCCTGTTTTGGAAGCAATTAATATTATATAATATATAAATACTTATATATTATTTATATACGAACAATTTTGATAGGAACGTATAATATAAGGATTAAATTTCCGGCTTAGTCTAACTTAACTACGATATTTGAGTATTATATATAAAAATTTAATAGATTTAGCAAGTCCTCTTGAATCCGCTTATAGTATTCGTGTACTTCGTTTTCGAGTACTTTATATATTTGCCTAATATTAAAAAGTAGCTAATTATCCGGTTTATTCAAGTCTTCCCTGTATTGCTATTCGTACCTTTATATTAAGGCCTCTTATAGCTATCCTTTAATAGCTTTTACAATTAATTAATTAATAGTTGGAAGATCTTTTCTATAAATATATAAGCCCCTTCTTATAATAATCAAATTTAAATATTATAAATACTACGTAATATATAGAATTTAACTTAGGGTTATAATATCTTTATATTCTCAGAATTTGCTATCTTTCAAAAGGTTTCAAAACTTATTAATAGAAATAAATAGTAATTTTGGCCTTTTTAAGCCGGGGATAAGATTGTAATAACTATTATTATATAATTTATACCTTTTGTATTATAAATACGCTTCGAAAAAGATCTGGCGAATATAAAAGCTAATCGAAGGCGGTTGTAAATAGCTTTTTAATTTATATAACTTTTATTATTTTCTAATTATATATAAGAGGAAGTATTTTACCTTATAAAGTATTAATATTAACTAGAATATAAGGGTTATTATATTTCTTACTTATTCCGATATAAGAAAATATTGGCTTGGCGTTATAAAAAGAATATTATTTATTATTAATTATAAAATAAAAAGCTAATATTGCTATTAAAGATAAGCTAGTAGGCGGTCTGTCAATCCCAGAATAATTTAGTATTATTATAATCTATAGTCTGGCTGCTAGAATTATTTTTATATTTATTATATTCAATATCTCTTCTCTACAGACCGGATTATCGATAATAATAATATTTACTCGATTTACTCCAGGGATAAGCCTTCGTACAGGTACTGCGATTTCTGACTTAATAACGGAATATCATAATTTTATAATAAATATCTAATTAATTAGCGTATTATCGTTATTATAGATATATATCAGATCTAATATTTGTACTCCTCCGAATACTTCTATAAAGGACTATATATTTAATATCTCGCGTCGTTCCAGGTTATATCTTTAATAATTCGCTTTGATTATTTTTAGTATAGCAAAGTTCTCGAAATTGTACGTAACAATATAACTGACTTTTATACAAAACTTCTTATAAAAGTTGTCTATAATTCAAAGCTTATATATTATTTGCGCTTCTTTTATACAGACCAGTCCTAGATAATCTATACGGGAAATCTTCGTAATATTTTAAGAAGGAGCGTATATTTCTGCCTTAACGCAGATTCTGAACTGGCAGTCCTAACGCCGGAAATAGTAAAATATCAATAACCCGAATACGTTATCGCTAATAATTAGAAAAAACTCTGTCATATTGAATTCAAAATAAAGAAGATTAATCGAAATATAGGATTTAGAATATAAGTTTGGCGGTACAAGATTATACCTTAGTTAATAACTATATAATAAATTCGATTTGTTTAAGTTTAGCTCTATTAGAAGGCCCAACTCTATAACGACAGCTTTAGCCTAATAGCTATTTTTCAAGATTAGGTAGCAGATATTCTCAGAATTGAACCTGGCGAACAAGAAGGTTCTAATCGTACGCTTAATAATTTAGCTCGATACGCCCGAAATTACCCCTTATTTTTATTGCGGAGCAGCCTCGGATAACTATTTGATTTCTCGCCTATTATAGGAGGGAGCTAGGCTAAAAAGGAGGGAAAATAATAACGAGTAGGAAATTATAGAGGAAAGGGGTTTGATAGCGGTCCGAGTTACGGGGTTAAGAAGGTCTATATACTTAAAAATAGGTTTGTAAAGTAATAAGGGTTAAGAATATAAAATTATTATAAAGGATTTGGATCTCAGGTAGAGCAGATCTTCTAGAATACTAGGTACTATAGTTTGCTATTTCTACCTATTTATTCGGAGTAAGGATTAGGACGTCTAAAAACGGTATAATTGGATTACGAGGTTACGGAGTAAGTTCGATATTAAGTTATATAAAATATATTATATAATAATTGTATATTATACTGCTTCTATTATATAGGTCTAAATAAGAGAATACCCAATTCTATATTAGCCTCTCGTTCTGTAGGCGTACGTATACTTTTATAGCCCCAAATAAAATAGTATCTAGATCTTTTGTAAGCTTTTATAGCCTGTATTAGGTTTTCTGTCGATTCGAACTGGCTTCTTTAGATATCAATTTGATAATATTTTGGGTAGAAGATTCATCCGAGCTCTAGTTGGCGTTTTATAAGTAAAGCGAATATAAGTTCCGTTCTTTAGGGTAAGCTCGTTAGCCGATATTTCAGATTCTAGATAAGCAGGGTTATTTGATAATAGCGATACAAAGCTTTGTATAAATAAATCTAAGTCTGAATATTCTATATTTAGCGTATTACTATTTACCGTATATATAAATTCCTCCCGTTTTTCTTTCGTTTAGTCCCTAGCGTTCCTTAGGGCGCTGGCTCTTTGTCGGAACGAATCTAGGATATCGGTTAAGGCAAACGATTTAAACTAGGTTATATAATATTCGGTAGAATTTACAGGACTTTCGGAAGGAATAGGATAAATTATATATATAATAAGGAATCTATTAAGATAATAAGTTAATATAATAATATACGCGTTATTATTATAAGCCGTCTCTAAATTTATATATAATTAAAGCTTGTATATCCTCCGGGTACCTAAAGTTCTATTATATAAAGCTTAATTCTTATATATAGGCGTATCCCCCTTTAGACCCTTTCCCTCCGTAAAGAAGTTAGGTAAGTACGGTATAGTTATATTCGTCGATAATATAATATAAGGCCCGAGCTCTCCTCGGAGACGTTTATCTAAATTAGCTAGTCAAAATCTATCGTAGAAGTCCGGCTAGGCCTTGGTAATAGAGCTATTAGTCAGGTTTTTGAGGTTTTTAAATCGGAGGTTCTCCTACGAGGGAATTTCGGCCGTACCGGTAATAATCGGGAATACTTTGCTTATTATTTTATTTTCAGTTAATATATCTTTATTAATCTGCTGGAAAGCTTCAAATACAGCCTCGATAAACTATAAAGGGGAGAGAAACAGTCTTAGCTATATAAGTTTCTTATTAATTTCTATTTAATTACTCGGTTTTTGCGTACGATTATTCTTGTATATATTATAGTTATTAAGATATTACTCAAATATAGGATCGTAAGCAGAGGTTCTTCTAATTAAGGAGAATATACCCGATTCTCTTCCGATTTTAGTTCGTTTCCTAAAGCCTAAATAACTAGAGTTTATTATTAGGTTAGAAGGAATTGATACTTTAGGATCCGGATATTAGGTTCCTATCAGAAGAGCTACTTAAAAGGGGATTATATTAAACTTATAGCTTAGATATTACCAAGATTTGGTCCGCTATATCTTGTAAAGCGTTTCAGCTTCGCAAAGTTGATATTTTCCTTATCGGTCCGGTAAGGCGGTATTAGAGTAATAGGCTATATTATCTTTTGATCAAATTCTTGGAAAGTTCAATAAATAAGCTATTGCTATAAAAGGTTATCCTAAAAGGAACTAGGTATCTGGTATTATTAATAATCTCTAAGCTTTTATCATTTAATAGTTAGCTATGGTAAAATATTAGTTTTAGGCTCTGCTACGCTTCGCTATCGCTTTCGATTATAAGGTATTAAAGCTTTCGTTAAAGGTATTAAACCTTAAGCTTTATAAACGATATAAGTTGAATAAATAATAGAGGACAATCAAATACAAAGTTGGAGATAGTACGCGGTCTACGAAACTACGCTAATATTTATAGGTTATTTCGGATTACGGGGTCGACAACCAATCGATAATATAATTGCTACCTAGAATATATAATTAAATATATAGATATAGTATCTAGTATTGTCCGACCAAATAGAGATAATATAAGCGCTTTTTTGTATACTTAGAGCTATAGCTTCAAATGCTTTACCTTACAAATGATCAAAATAAAGAATTTGGTAAGTAAAATAGCTTTCTATTTTGCTACCTTGCTTTTTAAGATAAGTATTTATAATATTCTGATAGCTTATCTTCGTCAGGATCTATATATTGTCGGTAAATATTAGCTTTAAAGGAGACTCGGTAGGGGAGGCTTCAGTATTATATATATAGGTAATCTATATACAAAGTAATTCTAATAGGCTTATAAGACTTATTTCTTTCTAAGAACCAAAATCGGTATTAGCGAAGAGGTTGCTATCAAACTCGAATATATCTTAATCAATCCCTCTTTCCTTGAAGCTGAAACCGATATCTACCGATCGCTTTCTAGCGGTATTAGTATTTTACGCGTTTATAATTATTTGTTTGAATACGAATACAAGGCTATAATATTCGATCTTTTAGGACCGAGTTTAAAAGACCTTTTTAATTTTTATAATTACAAGTTCTCTCTAAAGACGGTATTGATATTTGCCGACTAACTTTTCTATTATCTCGAGTATATTTACTCTAAAGATATTATTTATTATAATATTAAGCTAGAGAACTGTTTAATAGGTATAGAGAAGCTTGGGAATTAAGTTTATATAACTGATTTAGGCCTTGCTATAGAGTATTATATAGCCTAGGCAAAGGCAAATACCGATCGTACCCTGAATCCAAAGTTGATAGGTATAGTATATTTTGCCAGTATTAACGGTTATTTAAGTATCAGTAAGTATAATATTCTCGGATTTTATTTCTCGAAGGTTAAAAGATAACCCAAGTATAGTACCGCTGCGATAACTTGAAATTTCTAGGATATATACTACTCTACTTCCTCCGGGGCTATCTCTTATAGCAAAGTCTTATAACTATAAATTAAGAGTAAAAGGAGAAGCTTATTTTGGTAAAGAAGTAAACAATCAATACGAAAAATCTATACGAAGGCCTTCTATAGGAATTTGTAACTTATTTCGATTATATTTATTCTCGTAGCTTTGACGATAATCCTTAATATATTTACTTACGCAAAATCTTCCGTACTCTCTTTGTATATTAGGGTTTTGATTATGATTATATATATAATTAAACAATCTTCAAATATTTAATAACTATCGAATAAAAAGGGTTCCTCTAGAGCGTAGGTACCTTTCCGAAAAGAGCTGTTTAAGAGAAGATTAAAGCGAAATAAATTAATATTAAACGAAGGCGGGAGTAGAAGGTATAAGAAAGACCTCGGAGTCCTAATAATAATAAAGATAGAATATATTGAGTAGCAAAATATAATTTTATAATTTCCCTTTTTTAGATTCTTCGTACTATATTACCGTTATCTGCCGTCCGCGTAAAGTACGAACTATAATAGTAGAGAAATATAGAAAAAATATAATAATCGCAAAATAATACTCGATCTTCAGAAGGTAGACTACGGATAAATTTATTATATTATTTATTTAAAAGATTATTTAGGCTTAAGTAGAGCCGCGAATATAATTTTTATTTATACTTTAGAAATATAATTTTAACGCTAATAGCGCAAAAGCTAAAGCAAAATAGCAGTAATATACTATTATCCTTTTCCCTTAAGAAAATCAATTAGTTATACCGTAATTGATTTTTTGACGTTTACGGGGCAGTTCGGAATTTTGGTCGATATAACTATCGCTAGTTATAATAATTTCCCTCGCTAATAAGGATTCTTTGATTAATAATATTTTAGGGCTTCTAGGCGAAGTTTCGGCCTTAATTATATTATCTTCGGGCGTAGCTTTCCGAGAAAGCTAAGGTATATTATCGGGAATATCGAAAAAACTGTAAAAGAAATTTTTCTAATAGTTATACAAGGTCAAATAGCGGCTAGGGCCAGCTTTGACGGTTCTATTATATATATAAGAATAAAAGAGCCGATCGATATTATAATATATACCTAGGTTATTATTCTCTAAAGATTATAGAGAAAACCTTATTAATAATTTTTAAGATTTTATAATTTATATAATTACGCAGATATTTTTAACTTAATTCGATAGTTTATAATAACCTAAATAGTAGAGCTCAAATAGCCGGATATCGCGGAGGAAATTATTTACAGTTAGCTTATCGATAAAACTTAAATTCTCGGAAGTTCGGTATAGAACGCTATATCCGTAGTTAACGGTAAATTAGGCGAGGTCTATTCTTAATCGTTATAAATATATATCTTAGGTATATATTAGCGTATTCTTTTGATTTATCTAAGGTATTTAACTCTTCGCTATTAAGATACGGCAAAGTACAAATAATTAGAATAAACAATATACCTTCTAGCGTATTATAGAGCTTGACTTTTCGACTTTGAAAGAGAAAGATTTATCAGTTAATTTATATTTAAATTTGATTTAGCTATTATAAATCTGGTCTAGGAATTATAAAATCGAATTACAAAGATCCGGAAGGATTATATCTCTTAATAAACTCAAATACGGCTCGAAATATTTTATATTCTCAAATAATATATAAAACGAAATTATCGTATATAGGAGGGCAGCGATATTTTTGAGGAGTTATAAACGTCTAAATTATAACTTAATATCAGGAAAAATATAACCTTTTTTTATTTATATCTCGATATATTAACAATCCTTTATAGATCCGGAGGGGCAATAACCTTGAAGCGTTTATACTATATAAACGTCTATATAAGAATAAATAGCGCCTATTATAAGCTGCTAGGTAGCTCTAATTTGCAAAAGGTAACGAATTATCTCTTATAGACGGTATTAGCGACTTTGAACTTTGTATAGTCAAGATATAAGTTTACTTCTAAATACCGTTAAATATATAAAATAGGTAATTAATCGACTTAGAAAGCTGACTAGAGACCTCTAAAAGGGATTAATATATCTAATATATTGTTAAATAATATTAATATATTATCTCTTTAGGCGTTTCTCTCCAGATTAAAGATATATTCTCTGTTATCCTTTCCTATTTTCTTTAGCTATTCCTTTTTATTTAATAAATCGTATCGAAGATAAGCTATTCGGATATAAAGAAAGATATTATTATTACTTAATAATTAAATATTTAATAGATTATCTTGTAGTATAGCCCTGAATTCCAGGCTAAAATCTATTATTATATTATTAAAAAAGATAAGGATATCGAAGGAGTATTTAACCGTTTTAATAAAAGTTAATAAACTATTATTTACTAGTCGAAATATAATATATTTTAACTATTTCTAGTTAGTCTCCTTTATATAAGTATATAATAATATCGACCGGGTCGAATATTGGAAGATCTTATAAATTATTATTAATATAATTATATAAATATTAAAATAAAGAATTTGGTATTATTAATATAGGTAAATAATTTTATAAATTTAGCTAATCAAAGGTTCTTAATTTGAAGTACTTTACTAAATTCTCTATTATCCTCTAGTCGATCGAATATAATCCGTTAAAAATAAGCTTTTCGATAGGGATCTTAATTAAGATATAAAACGCTCGGTCCTATTTACGGAGTAGGTCGTTATTAACTTTATATTATATATTAATAATAATAGGACGACGTTTCTACCTATTACTCTGGCTCCTTTAATTATTGCCTAACTTATATTTAAGCTAAATATACGAAAGAAGCAGTATAAGGGTCAGGATTGAAAGGGAAGGTAGAATATAGTAATAGGTTGTAGGAGGGAAGCTAAAAATAGATACTAGAGAAGGGCTCTAATATAATATCGGAAAGGGAGCCAGAAATAAATATTATTAAAAGGACCAGAACTGGATATTCAAGCTAGAAGTAGATACCCTACAAGAGCAAGGGCTGAATAAAATAATTAATAATAAAGATTAATAAAAAACGAATTCGTCCGGATAGTTATATACTCTAAGGAAGATATATTTAAAGTTAAAATTATATAAATATAATTTACGAGTTCCTTTTATAAGTTTGATATAGCGGAATCTATTATTACGTTACAATTACGTCTATTATACTTAAGTTACCTACTACGCCCGAACTTTGGGTTTAACGTAAATAGAAGGCCGAGACCTATAACAGAATATAAAAAGACGGATTATTTTCGAAGGAAATAGCAAGCAACTTAATATAAGGAAATTCAAAAAGGGAAATAGCTTTATATTCAAAATTAGGTAAAGCGGTATAAGCGCCTTAACAAATTATCTACTTCGAACCTAGAAATCTTGAAAATATTAAATATAAAAGAATATATATTAGAGGTACAGGGAATATTATTAGGAAAGCTTACTATTAAAGAAAACCGTATAAAAGGGCTAGTAGAGATACCAGACCCCTCTAAGATAAAATTTGACGAAATAATAAAGGATATAGAAGAGGCAATACGGGCGCTGTAATATTAAGACTAAAGCATTTTTATAAAAAGAGGAGGAAAGCAAAATAGGAAGGGAAAGTAAATATTTATTCTACTTTTTTAATTCAAGCGGAGTCAGAAACAGAGCAACTAAGCCGCGTTATTACTATCTGCCAAATTATATATATAATATTTATATCTTCTAAGACTTTATAATTCCTCCTCGGCATCTTCGTAATTTTCGAATTAATATATTAATTCCTGAATATTATACTGCAAAACTATAATTATTATTTATAATCGCTTTAAATAGGCTTCTTCGAAGATAATAATCGGTATTATCAACTTTAGTCGCTTATTATTATCTTGTACGATAAAGCAGGAAACGGATAGCAATTATAAAATAATAATTATAAAGAGCTTGTTACGAGAATCAGCGCAGTACTTACAAAACCTCCTATTTTCGGTAAGCGAAAGTACTGCGAATATACGCTCTTTAACGCTCGTTCGGTTATTAAAGATAAAATATAAAGCCTATATTAAAGAGATAGTTTTCTCCCCGGCTTATTACTTAAATATATATATAGGCGACCGGGGTTAGGCAGGACTCGAAGGTAGTATATAAGGGACAAGAAATATTTGCGCGCTTATAACCGGTAAAACCGGCGAAATCGACTCTACTAGCGATAGCGTCGATCTTTATAGAGAAGGAATCGGTCTAAGAATATTATTAGGATTTAATCTGCTATCCTAACCTTACTTTGGAACTATATCTTCGCTTATATTAAATATATTTAACGTAGGTAAAAGGTAATAGCCCGCTGGCTACGTTTCGGAATCGGGTATATAAATATTTTCCTCTTAATACCTACGGTAATTATTATAAAAGGCTTCGAATAATAATTGTTAATTTAAGTTATTTTCTTCCGAACCGAAGAAAGTACAAAAGCAATCTCGTTTGATAATAAAGGAAATCAGATAATACTTAGGAACGGTATTATAGGAAGTCAAGTAAATATACTTAAGAAAGAGATTTTCCTCGTCTATTTGAAAAGAATACTCTTATAACTTACTATATCGATCAAAGATATCTAATCTATAGCCCTTATACTCCGAGGTTAATACTAGAGCTACCAGCTCCTTTTTGACATACGGTATATCGCTAAAGAGTTGATAATTAATAAATATTATTTGATATATATAGTCCGGATTAATCGCGTAATATTTAGAAGGTAGGATATTTTATATATAGTCCTTAATAACCTTGGCGTCCGCCGCTATATAATCGCGGTATAAATAACGGATTTATTGATAACTATTCTCTAACGCTAGCGATCAGAGTTCGTACTATTATCGCGGCTGCCGCCCTTCGTATAAAATACTCTGCTTCGTCTTGTTTCTCCGCGGTAATTAGCCGTCTATAATAGGGAAATATCGGAGGGCAAAGAGCCAGAGTTGATAATATAATAACTATAAAAAACGATTAGAAGGCGACGTTCGATCTTCGAAAATATACTTATTTATTTATACCCTTACCTTTATCTATCCGTTATAAAAGGCGCTGAAATATTGAGATATAGAACCTTTATACTTATTTAATAATAATTCCTTCAGAATTCTTATAGGAGGCTTAAGGTATTTCGTATTTTCAAGAAAAGTATAAATAAATAAGATTATATACTCTATTGAGCAAATATAATCGAAGATCCGTAATTATTAATTATTAGCTATAACTGCTAGGAGGATATCGCTAGCGAGTATTCTGATCTGAATATATATATAATCTTCCGATAATTATAAGGGATAACGGCCCTATAGGATTACAATTATATTAATATCGAATTATAATTAGTCTGCCTCCTCGTCCCCAACGATTTATATCTATATATTATTGATCTAACGTAAGTAGCGGGTTATTTCCTTATATTGTTTATTAGAGAACGGTCTGCTATAGAGACGAAGCTTGTACCTTAAGACAGTATAAATCCAGAAGTTGTATAAAAGTTCCCAGCTATAATATTAGCTACAGACCTGCGAATAGGATTAGAGCGTCTAGGTTATCTACGAACCTCTCCGGGAGTACTTCTAACTGCAGAAGGTATCTCTATATATTTTTCGAAAGCCTAGCGAGCTATTTCCGCCTTCTTGTAATATCGCTATATAAGGTAGAGATCCGAATTTAACGGACGAGGTCTCTATCGTAATATTTAATAGAGTTTGCCGCGTATCTTCGCAGGATATCCTTAACTTAAGGGCTAAGGTCTAACTTCTATTAGCAAATATCTCCTTTAAGGAAGGTCAACTCTCCTACCTTTAGAATAAAGATTTACTACCTACTATCTATTCTTATATCCTATAAAGAATTTCTATATCGCTTTTAAGTAGTATCTTCCGTACAGATAGATTATAAAATACTCGGGATTAAAGCGTAGTAGCTCCCTTCCTAAGTAGAGGCCTCGGGGTACCGTAGATTAAGATATTAGCGTAAGAATATAATATTCGGGATCCAAGCGCAAATAACCCTCTGACCGAAAGAAGTCAAGCAGTATTATAATATTCTTCTCGTTAAATTGGCGCGGGTTATTAGGAAGCTCTTTATAAAAGATTTTGTCAAAGGGTATCTTGACCGAATTATAAAATATTTAACTTTTTTCTCGAAAGATCTGCAGATCGTTAGGTAATAAGTTGTTTATAGTAGAGTATATACAAGCTTTGGGATACCTTCCAGTTGGAGGGCACTTACGAATAGCTATCAGTCGGACGACAAATCGAACTATATATGGAGCCGATAGCATCTACAAAGGCGCAGGCAAGATGTTCTCTCTTCTCCAATCCCTTCGCCGCAATATAGTCCTTACTTTTATAGACTGTTTGTTCTTTCTTGTCTATCCCGGCAGTTTTCTCTCTTTCTAAAGTTATTACAGTCTTGATTCCTCTTATTCCTCCTCTTTATATTCGGGGTATACATTGCTCTTGTATCTATTTCGAGTTTCGAGTTTCGGGCTCTAGAAACGGCTGCCTCTTATCCAGGTTTGGATGCCCTCCAGTTTTGGATACACCCCAGTTTTGGATGCCCTCCAGTTTTGGATGCCTTCGTCCAATATTGGCTCTTTTATTACTAGCCTAGTATTGGCCACCTGTCTCCAGTAGAGATTCTAAAATCGAAGACAAAAGTATTATAAAATAAACTAGGTATTGTTGGTTTTGGGATAAACCTGTTTATTTTACTTATACGTCGTTAATATTTTCAACTTTCCGAAGCAGAGATAGATATACCTCTGAGTTATACTATTACTATAGGCGGTAATATTATTCTTTTACTCTTTATATATTCTACAACCTGTCTGACCCGGTTCCTTAGGCCTTATCGAACGCTAATACGGAAGTATTTCCTGCTTTTTACGCTTGTAGGACGATACTGCTTCTTTAAGCTATAGACCGTTACGTAAGTATCTCTCTAAGTAGTTTATCTCGTCGTTAATATCTTCTATACCAGTTTTAGGGTATCGATTATAAAGGAAGTGAGTATTCGAGCAGGCTATTTATTACTAATTAATATAATATTAACTTACTTTAGATTTTACCTCAGCTTTATTTGCGACTTGTTAGGCGTCTTACTAGCTATATATTATATCTTCTATATATTTATAAGAACTATATTTGTTCTTTTAGGGTTATTTTACATCCTGATTTATACGACTAGCAAGCCGAGCTTCAACGTAGGCTAATTATAGCAGATATTTGGACTAATCGTAAGCGCCGCTATATTCAATAAGAGTACTTTGCTAATATTCTTTATAGGTAATTGTATATATAGCCTTATTATTTATCCTATCGCCGCGCGTATTTCGGCTGCTATTATATAAAGTCTTCCTTTATTATTATTAGGCGTTAGCGGTCGTTGTCGCTTACGCCCTTTAGAGATATATTCTTTCTTAATCGAAACTTCCCTGTATTTATTTGCTTACCTCTAGTTATATATTTATAATTACGTTCGTTTTAGAGGGTATTATTATTCTATATCGAAATATTACTGTTAATTAGGGCTATTTGCGAACCTTGATTATAAAATAAAATTATATTATTCGGATAACTATTTTCTCTGGTAGACCTTAGAAGGTCAAAGCCGGATAATACGTTAATATATAAATTCTATTAATTAATCTTTTTGCTTCCCTATAAAGCTATCTATTTACTATTACTTTATAAAGAGAAAGATATTTAGCCTCCTTTGAACTTTTAATAAAGCTATAGAGCAGCTTTATACGAAGACTTCTAAACTACGCCGATAATTATTAGGAAGATAATAAATTATAAATAAAGCTATATAACAAATTTGAAAGGAAGGCCTTTAATTTCGCTAGGAACTATTTAAGTTAGCCTGAATTATCCGATTTCTAGATCGCGTTTATTAATAAACCTTATAGCTCGACCGCTCCTGCCGGCGAGTATAGTAAAGTAGTTATAATCGCTAGCGGCTTTGGTATTGCGGTATAGTTATTATTATTAAAGGAGTTAATATAAGGGTCTAACTATATTAAGGTATAAATATATAATATCTATTTAATATAGCAATTACAAAATCTCGGTTTGCTTGCCTTTTGTTCCTTTAACGCCAATATCTTTTAACTTTAATAGGTAATAAGTACCCGGCAAATAATCTGCTTAACAGAGCGCTAAAAGAAGATACCTTGGATTATAATTATATAAATATACGAGCGTCCTCGAGGTCTATAAGGCTTAAGCTGACTAAGTTATATTAAATATTATATATCTCGATCTTCTTCGCTAATACGCGCTTAAATTCAAACCCTTAATATTTAGGAAAGTATTAATATATTACCTATCGTAGTAGAGAGATAGACCTTCTTAGCTTACTACGTAATCAAGTCGATTCGGAAACTGATTATAGGATAAGGAGGACTTTGATTATAAATTTATAAGCAATCTTTTAAGAAGAACTCCGAACTAATATTACTTGTAATTTTAACAAACAAAAATATTCGTAATAAAATGCAGGATTTAATTAGGCTATATCTCTAAAAGGGTATAGAATTATTAGAACTTAGCTACCAGCCCGCAGAAAGGCGATAACGTTTATAACTTTCTATTTGAAGGTCCAAAAGTATCCTATAGCAATTAAATTTATTAAATATAGTCTTTTATTAAATTAGAATTTTCGTACTATATAGAAAACAATTGAATATCAAAAGCTCTATATTAATAAAATAATATCTAGAATCGCTAGTATTTTCTATATCTATTACTGGAGCTAGGCTGCCCTACTTACTTTACAGGAATAATCTATATATAACGTATATTTATTTCTTATTATTTAAGTATCTATTTTTGGCTTGCAGAGCTCAGAGCAAGATATATTATAAAATACTCTTTAGGTTTTCTTACCTTCCGCTTTATTCTTAAGCTCTCTAAAATATCTAGTAACGGAAGGCCTATTATTCAAACCTGGGGTTATTAGGCGAAGCTTAAGAATAGCAAAGCTAATAATAAAATAGTAATAGAATATATTAGCCCGAATACCTTGATAACGTTGTCTCCTCCTCCGATTCCCGAGAACTATAAAAAGACAAGTAATCCTATAAAATTACGGTTTCCTAAACCCAATTACGAGGGGAATAATATTATAATTCTAAAAATACCGAAAGATAAGAAGCTTACTAGGACGTTTCCTAATCGATTTTATTACTATTTTATAACGATTGAACAAGCTGGACCTATAATTATCAGAATCGATAATACGGATAGTCGGAAGCAAATAACTATTAAATAAATAAGAAAACCCGAGAGTTCTATCTATTAAATACCGCTGTCTACCTATAATTAGATTATTAATATTAAAAATATATATATCAAAAATAATATTATTATTTTTGTTTATAAGCAAATAGATATATCGTTGCGGTATATAACGGGTATTTTGTAAGATCGTCTATTAAAAACCTTCCAAATCGCGGCAATCTACTAAGAGGTAAGTATTAACGTTAATTAATTTAAAGCTTATTATACTTATAGACAATAAGTAGTAAGCGGCCTCTTCTATATATATAAAGAGCTTAGTCTAGCTTATAACGTACTCAATTACAGTACGATCCTACTTAACCTTAACGGAAGGGTAAAAATTGGTAAGTTTTAGAAGGAAACCGGGCGTAGGCGGCTATTAATATATTAAGCGAACGTTAATAATTCTTTTATCAAAAAGAAATATTTTAATCCGGATAATAAGCGTAATAATATTCGAAGCCTCGGAGCTATTATAATAAAGTTAATAAAGCTTATAATATATATTTTAGACCTTTAGTTTACGAAGCTGAAGGACTTAGACAAATAAAAAAATAATCTTGGAATAAAGGACTTTTTGATAATAACGTAATATAAGTCCTTATAAAAGCTGAAATAGATAAGTCCCTTAATTGATTCAGATTTAAAAATATATTCTAATATAAACAAATATAACTTTCTGCCTTAAGAGCCTCTTGGAATATACCTTGCGTCTTACATATTTTGCGCTCTAAGAGCGGCTAGGCTAGGTAATTGGGATATCTTATCTATACCGTAGGGATTTCAGAAATGATATTAATGAATAATACTATTTTGCAAATAATAAAATATTGCTTGTATACTTGGAGTTTATTCAGTATTTGTCACGTAAAAGATCGTACTATAAATATATATACTGTAAAAACAGGCACCGGAAAAGACGGTACCGTAAAAACAGGTACCGTGAAAGCTGGTACCGTAAAAGCCGGCACCGTGGAAGCAGGTACCGTAAAAGATAGCACCGGAAAAGACGGTACCGTCAATGCAGGTACCGTGAAAACAGGCGCCGTGAAAGCAGGCACGTGAAAGCAGGCACCGTCAATGCAGGTACCGTGGGGCTTCAGTTTTAGTTGATCGAGAAGTGGATGCTTAGGAGCCAAATATGGATGCGCTAGAGGGGGTTATAATTAAATGCTTGGGAGCCAATTGTGGAGCAGGAAGACCAGAAATGCATTTGACATTTTTCCACCGCCTTCTCGCTCAGACCTTTAATAAATCACAGTATACAGATTATGACGACTTCGATCGCCAAACTCCAAATGCCTGAAAGCAGATCTTCGTACAAGAGCTCTGGATACGCTTGTAAAACATATACGAGGTATATTACCTCGTCGTAATTATAAACTCTAAGCTAATTGCTTTTAACTTTTTTAATAACTCTGATTACTCTGATATTAAAGTCCTCTTTGGGATAACCGGAATCGAAATTCCTATTTATCGAATAATTCTTATATATCAAAGTCTTTATATTTATAACGAACTTTTGGAAAATCTGGAGAGCAGACTCCTCCAGGTTAGTTAACTTATTTAGAGCGTATATTTATTTTAGAAGGTCTTCTAGTATATATATAAGATAAGATATTCTTTATAGCCTATAGAAACCCTTTGTAGTATAGGTAAGTCTTCAAATTGAGATATATTAAAGGGTACTAAAAGTACTTCCCAGAAGACGAGCCAGAGTTGTTTAAATATACAACTATAGCTCTTATTATATATAATTTTCAAATAGACGATTTGAAAGTACTCGCTCTTAAACGGTTTAGGTTTCAACTATACTGGCCGATCAACGAGCTTATTAGATATATTCAAAATATATACAAGTCTCGAAATAATTATATAAGACGGTTAGTTATTATAGAAGCAGCGAAATCCTATATATAAACTCTAGATCTGGCAGAAGCTCTTCAAAAGGCTGCTTGGGAGGTTGGAGGATTCGCGGTTAATCTGATAAAGGTATTAAGCAATCTATATTAGTAACGAAAAGATTGAAAATCTTATAAACCTACTTTGGTATAAAAGGAATAGGCGGTTATATTATTATCTTACCTAGAATATAAAATAGTTCGAACGCTCAAGAGAATAGAAACCGTTCTATCAAATTTAATACTAATAATAGAGCTTTTTTGTCTTATATATTTGATTATTATATTTATAATATTACCTATAGGCTTAATACAAGTCTAAGATAGATCCTTTGCAAGCCTAGCGGGAAATTTTCGAAAATCCTAATAATCAAATATATATCGGGGGGAGCTCGAGTACGCGGACTGGCCAGCGGAAATCTAAGTTATACGGGGCAAGAATGCTCCAGGACGGCGTCCGCCTTGTCCAAGCTTGGTCTATACAAGCGCCCGCCAGGGACGCCAGTTCTGGAGAGGGTGCCAGAATTGGAGGCTGCCAAAATTAGAGGCTGCCAAAATTAGAGGCTGCCAGAATTGGAGGCTGCCAGAATAGAGAGGCTGCCAGGATTGGCGGACGGTGCCAGTTCTGGAGCAAGGTAAGAATCTGAGATTTAGTTTTCCCTATACAAATAATTTCAAGATCCGATCTGCTCTGAATATGCCTCCGTAAGTTAGAAATCCTGATTCGTATCCTTCTTCTGCGTCTGTAAAAGTACTGATTAAATAGCCTTATTTCGATTAAATAATTTAAACTATACGGCTTATAAGAAGAAGTATTACCAGAAATTATCCGAGTATATCTATAAGATCTAGCTATCTAGTAGAGAATATTACCTGCTAATAAAGTCTCAGAAGTAATTAAGCTCGGAATCTCGATTACGCCCGCAGAAGTCTAGCTGATTATAAGCGCTGATAATCCTTATACTTAGCAAATACTGCCGGAGAAAGAGTACCTCTTCAAGAAACATTTGAACAAGTATTCGATTAGGGCTTATAAAAAATTGTATCGAAGAGTTGGTATATTATTTAAAGCTATCCTAATACCTAAGTTAAATATCGCTAGGGTAAGGAAAACGCTTACAGAAAGACAAGGAGTCAAAATAGGCGTAATTTCCGTTAATCAATTATAATTGACGAAATAAATAGAACTTTTCTAATCCGGAAATCAGCTTTATTATTGTAATTGAATAATTAAAGGTAGAAAAGCTCAAAATAACTTCTGATCTAGATTTATTAAAGGATAAGGTAAAAAAGGTAACAGAAATAAAGGAGCTGGTTAAAGAAGAAGCGAATCGACTACAATTGATAATATAGGTAGCTTAAATAGATAAGCAGATATTATAACAAACCGTATAAAACCTAGCGGGTATAGTAGAATTTTTGAAAATAATAATAATAAAGTTTATAAATAAGTTCTTAACCAAACTTAAGCTTGATCTAAACTGTATTATAAATAAATAATTTATTAACTAAAGGGTTCTATTATACCGTACTAGCTATTTGTTAAATTCAATATAAAGTTATATTAACTAAACGCTAGCTTTATTAATAATCAACTACAGATTGAACTTTGCTTAGAGACTAAAACTTAATATTAGAAAAGGATAATAATAGTATCGAAGGAGAGTTTCAATTCGTAGCTGGCTTTCCTAAGGGAGATCTCCTAGGCCCCTTTTTCTAAGAGGCCCAAATTTAGCTTTTGATACCGCTTTCCCTACCTGCTGGTTTACTAGCGACCTTCGATCCTAGGACAAGTTTTCTAGGAAAGCTTCCTTAGGAGGAACGGAATAACTTATTATAGCTAGGACTACAAATCGTATCAGGTACTTTGTAGTATGCAATCCTATCTTCCCGAAATCGCGTTTATTGAATAAAAATTAATTGAAAAGTTACGTAATCGATTATCGTTAATCCGATACTCGTATTAAAGATTCTCTATAAGAAAATTAGAATAAATAGACTTTGTAAAACAGATATATTATATATATATTATCGGGATTAAATATTGGACCGATTTATTACCCCGAATTAAATTTTAGAAAATAGGCTTATTCACGAGGCCTTTTAATATTACGTTATTAATAGGATATCAAGAGAATCCTATAATACAAGATTATCCCGGCGAGTATACAGGTTAATCCGTAGCAAGCAGAATTAAGATAATAATACTATAAGTATTATAATATCGATAAAGTTTTATTAGATTATAATAGATAATAGCTGTATAGGACGCAAACTCGTTATCGCTTAAGATAAGCTAAGCGATCGAAACTCGTATAATAAGTTGCTCTCGAGTTCTTAAATAAGTTTCAAAGGGATTCCGGAAGTCCGAGGAGTATCCGACAGGATTCCCTAAGCGAATAATCTCTTTAATAATATAGCTATAAGTTTTAGCGTATTTAATAAACCGGTTAACGTAATTATATATAACTAGGATTTCCCAGAGATTTATCGCGAATAGAAATATAGCGAGGATAAAATAACTTCGGTATAATTAATATTATTGAAGGCTCGACTTTAATTTGCTAACGTTCGATATATCGGTAGTCTACAAATAGACAAATTAGTAATTATTATAGACCCGATTGAGCTAATTAGCAGATAGATTCTTAATTAATATTCCCCGCTATTAGAAGGCGCTTTTTAAATAGCTTATTAATAATTTAGGGTATAGCCGATAGTTTACGATAATAAACTTAGAGTTTAGAAGCAAAATCCGTATAGGAATCGGCTGCTATCAGGCTACGGTAAGGATAGTAGGAACGGAGTATTCCCCTATAGTAGCCAATCGGGATCAGAACCAAAAAAGAATCGGCGGAGGTATAAGCCTCCCTTTAATATATATAGGCGTAGACTCCGCAAAGACGGTTAGAGATAGGGAAACCGATATATAAGAGGCGTTTTATACCTGATTATCTTTACCGGGTACCGTATTAACAGTATTTATAAAAATCTTGGAAATAACTATATTTAAAGTATCTGCCTTGGCTCTACTATCAATATAGGAAGCATAAACAGGTAACGGGAATATATAAAGAGTATTTGGCGAATAATCCGGGGCGTTAGAGAATATAGAGACTTCGTAAGTCGTCTTGGAAGCTAAGGGGTCCAAAGTAATATCTCCGATAGTAATATTTACTTTATAGGTACAAGTAATTGCTTCTGAGATATCTGACTATCGCTAGTTGGAGAAAGGTTAAAAATATCTAAATAATTATTCGGGCTCGCGGTATAAAAATTATAAATAATATAATTTAGCTCAAATTAATTGTAAACTACAGGAGTATTTATAAGTAAATAAGAAAGTATCTTATACAAACAAGCGTCCGAAACAAGGTAATAAGGCAAGTAAGAGCGAATTAAAAGGGCATTTATATAATATAGCCTTATATATAACTGCGAAGCTTATTAAGCCTATATTATAAAACTATATTCGCTAATCTATTATAATTAAATATTATCTTCGCTTAGCCTAAAAGGAAAAGACGCCGGTATACTTATCCCGAGCGGGTATATATACTAAACGGGTATATATAGAGTCGTTAGGATAGCCTTACTGGCTTAAAATATAGCTATTATTCAAATTAAAATCCTATCCTCTGATCCCGGACGTATACCCGCTCCGCAGGCCTGAAGATCCTATATACTTTTATTTTTATATATACCTGCTCGGTCGATCTATACTCTATAACTTTATAATAAACTTATATTATCTCTTATATTGCTCAACTTAAACAAACCGTTTGATACTTCTCTTCCGAAAATATTTATATAACTACGAAGTCTTAAATCATCTGAAGATTATCTTTTATATCGATTCTTGTATCTGGCTCGTGATAAATATTATATAAACAATCTTGGAATACGGCAACGGCGATCAGCCAAAGAAAGGGGATAAAATTATTATCGAATATACCGACTTCCTTTATAATAAGGTAATATACTGTCGCGGTTAATAGTAAGTTTCGGTCGGCTATTCTTAAAAATAGGAGTTGCTAATATTATATACTAAATAGCTTTAATTTATCCGGAAGTCGAGGATATTATTTTAAGATACTTATCGGGGTCGGCAAAGTAATCAAAGATCCAATAAATTATTAAAGATATAAAATATAACCCTAAAAGTACTCAATTCTGACCTAGAGTAAAGGTTAGGACGAAGGTATTATAGAAATAAGGTTAGGCGAGAGGAGTATCTTGAAAATCTCTAGGTATAAACTTCCTCGATTCGAGACCTAAGACCTCCTCGACGAGAAATGCTAAATGCTAATTCGTATAGGATAGTAATTATACCTATAGATTAAAGTAAGCTATATCGATATCAGTATATTACAAAACCAATTATCCCTATATCATATTGAGCCCGGGCTGATTAATAACTGTTATTTAAAAGGGGTTTTCTGGGACTTATCCCTCTAGATTTATCGTTAGAGTTGTAAGTCGTATAATCCGTACCGAAGCTTCTCCAACCGCAAAAGACTGATATATAGCGTATTTTAGTAATATTCGGCTTTATAATATTAATAGCGTAATAACTCAGGCTGCTCTAAAGTATAGGGGTATATAAGTACTAGCGTAATAGGATACGATTGTAACGACGGTAGGTACCTCTGGTCAGGCAGAGAAGTACTCTATATAGCCAGTCAGTATCGATCTTGCAGGAATATTGGACATCTGCTTTATAGTAGATCATTCCTTATATATACTTAGATAGGAGCAAAGCCCCGGCGAAGACATACTCACATTCCCGAATTACCCCTAAATAGTTTAAATAAGGCCTGTGAGTCGTGCTAAACCATCCGGCGGTATTGTGCAGCGGCTTTACTGATCTTATTCCGCCCAATTTAGACTCGGTCTTTCGAGAGCAATTCGTTTCTTACTTGTTAAGCCCCGCCCTATACAATTCTTATTCGCCAAAGTGATTCAAGCTTGATATTGTATATACATATGAAATTGACAGTGACGTCCACCTTCCCCGCTCAGCGATGACTAAGCATTCTCGGATACAACCGTTTTCGTCCATTCGGGATGGATTTCGCGATGATTCCGCCGCGGCCCTGAAGGTAAATTATGGATATTACCAGTGCTACGCAGCCGTACGCAAAGCATTTTATACCACTCGAGTCAGACCCTCCAGTATTGAACGACCTTATATACGGGCTAGGAGTCTCAGGCTGTCTTGCTTTGACTGACGTATGGTCAATCGACGATCCCATTCAACTCAGCTCTCTATCACGTCCGGTATACGCCCTTATTCTCGTTCTGCCTACATATGCAGAATCTGAACAGCATCGACGATTCTCGAGAGGTTCGGGTGACACGACAGGAGAAGAAATGATTTGAATTCGACAGACGATTGACAATACTTGCGGTCTTTATGCCATCTTACATGCAACCTGTAACTCAGAAACGAGAGAATTCATAGATACGTAGAGCATTACTGCAAGGAAGATTTTGCACTGATTATACGTAGCCAATCAGTCCTCAGTTCCCTTCTGAGCAATCTCGTGACATCCTTCCGTAGCGAGCGAGAGGCTTTGCTCGAAAGCTCGACAGATCTTGAGATACTTTATCGAAAAGCTGCGCTTCGTGATAATACCGCTTCTTCGCCGGCTGAAGAAGAAGTTGATTTATATTATATATGCTTCGTCAAGTCTTCGAGTAGCTTGTTCTACGAGATAAACAGTAACGCAAATAGGCCGATTATAACGAATGTTACATTAGAAGAGGATCAGGATTTGCTGAAATTATCAGCACTTGAGTATGTAAAACGCTGCATTGCTAGAAGCGAAGAAGACGTATATTTCAGCCTCCTCGCGCTTGTATATAATATCATCAATTCACGTTAGACGTATTAGATCCGGCGGCATTCCTCAATATCTGTCTTGATATTTTACGTTGTTACAGACATCAAGTATGCTCTCGCCCATAAACGTTCGAGTCTGCCAATCCAAAGGACTTGGACTGTATCGCTCAAGCATATCCGTAACCGTGAATAAGCCTTAGGACGCTGCGATATATAGTGTAGTTCAGTCTTCATAATCTGTCTTATTTGGGTCGACGCCGGCTTGAAGGAGCAGTCGGACGGTATTGATAATGTCTGTATCTATTCAGGCTGAGTAAGACCCTGCGATTGCCAGATAGATAAGCGGCGAGTAACCGTCATCTTTGATTGGGCGAAGCTGATTTGGATTGGCTCCAAATCGCAGGAGAAGCTCGACGGCAGTTGAAAACCCGTATTCTGCGGCCTACGCAGGTGGAGTCCTGCTCAGCGCATCCGGCATATCGACCGCAATCTTGAGCTCCTCTTGCGTGAGGGAGCTGAGATAATCGGCTATCGAGCCGTACTTTGAGTCGATATTGAGAAGTACTTTGTGTAGTTGGGTGAAGCCTCGGCAGTTTCCCTCCACAACAGATCACTCTCAAGACTGCACCAGAATCTTGCATGCAGCGATAATTGGAGCTTTGTTAAACGGACGGGAAAGGTTCCGATCGTTGCCTTTGAGAACTGCACAGCGTATTGGAGCTCGCCCAAGAAGCCCTTCTGGGTCTTGATCGACTTCCTTTCTGATAGCAGCGCCTACAGCGGCGTATTCACTATTTATATCCTACGTTTCCCTCAATACTACTACATAATAGGATAGAGCTTGAGAAAGAAGTCGATTTTAGATGCTGTACGTCCTCAAGATCCTATTGCTTATTAATCAGGTTTAGCCAGAATAAACCCCGATTAGTTTCTTCAGACAGAGTTGGCGGAGTTGGCGGAACTTCCTTCCTCTCCCGTCAATCCAGTCTTTGCGGATAGTATTATATTTAGATCTTCTTTCCACTTTCAAGACATCCCTAACTGAGAACCAAGAGCCTTAGATAAGACAACGAAGAGACTATACGGACCTTCAACTCGTTACCGTCTCATCGACCTCACCCTGAACTAGAGTCTAACGCTGGCTTTACATATCCTCCCATGGCTTAAAATGCCATTTTGCGATTGCATCAGCAGTACTAGCTATAATACTTCGTATTCTTGAGTTTTTTGGGGTCTTGCCCTCCAAAGCGGCGACGTCGTCCACTTCCCATACCACGGCCGTTGTTGCTCACCCAGTTGTCACGGATCTGACCGTATGCATCTTCTCTCCGACAGTTCCTCCTTCCACCTGTGAACTGGACCCGCGCATATGGCACCGCGTAGAAAAAGATCTATATCTATATACATCTCAGCAGCGTGCATGGTTGTATGTAGCGCTAGCGAATGAGGAAGAGCTTATAGCTGAGGACCTGCTGGTTATGGATATCAGAGTTGGCGAGCCCAACCCAAGCTCAGATCATTCATGGGAGAGTCGACCTGGCGGAATCTGGGTGCTGAGAAGCAAGTTCTCTGGCAAGATTGACCAGGCTGTGACAGAGGTGGACGTTCTCTTTGGTGTGGATGCCGTTGACCCACGACCACAATGGACTCTCATGCGATTATCGCTCCAACTTAACGCCCAGCCAAAGGTACCGGTTGCAAGACTAAGCGTACTCCGCGGCAGGGCCAAGCCGAGACCAGATGCTTGGGCGGCTTTGAGAGTCAGGGAGGATGGCAAATTCAAGATTGTCCAGATCTCTGACACGCACATGGTCACTGGTGTCGGGGTTTGCAAAGATGCTATTGATGCCTATGGGAATCATCTACCAGAGAGCGAGGCTGACCCACTTACGGTACAATTCATTGGAAAGGTCTTGGATGTCGAGAAAGCAGACCTTGTGATTCTCGCTGGAGATCAGTTGCACCACGATATCCCCGATAGCCAATCCGCCCTCTTTAAGGTGGTTGCCCCTATCATCGAGCGTTCAATTCCATTCGCAGCCGTCTTTGGCAATCATGATAGTGAGGGCATCTACGCATTGCCACGTAAGTAACTTATTTCATAAAGTAGCCAATACACAGAGCTAGCGGTCGACAACATACTCGGAGTTGTCGCACTCTCGCAAATGGTGTAGACTGCTTTGCTCCGCAAGATAGTCATGCAATCCTATAAGCTGCATCTTGGCAATAATAGCTGTGCATTTTTTGCTGACTGGATTATAGGCACGGCACAGATGTCAATACTTGAAAATCTGCCCTTTAGCCTCTGCGAGTCAGGCCCAGAGCAAGTCGACGGCATAGGCAACTTCTACCTTCAAGTCCTAGCTCCCGCCCCGTCACAGCTCCCGTTATCGACTTTATATTTCCTGGATTCGCACGGTCAAATACCGAGCTTGATATACAATCCCGACTACGACCCTATCAAGCAAAGCCAAATTGACTGGTTCGTGAACGTTTCCCAAGCGCAACGAAGCGCGCGTGAGAAGAATGATAACGACAACCGCTTTTATCTGTCTTTGGCTTTCCTACACATCCCTCTTCCTGAGTTCGGATACCGCCGTCTTAGTGTACGTAACGGCTACCGGAGGGAACCGACTGAGAGCCCTAGCTTCAATTCCTATTTCTACGACGCTTTGGTCAAAGGAGGCATATCAGCATTAGGCTGCGGGCACGATCACGTGAATGACTTTTGCGCTCTGCTCCCACAACAAACGCAGCAGGATGGCGACAAAACCCCTCAGCCTGGCCCTTGGCTATGCTATGGAGGTGGCAGTGGGTTCGGGGGATATTGTTCGTTCGGCGGAAAGCGTTTTCACCGACGAACGCGGGTTTGGGAACTCGATACGAATACCGGGAGCTTGAAGACTTGGAAGCGGGTCGAATATGCCACGGACAGAGTTGATGAGCTAGTGCTTGTGGAAAGTGGAGCGGTGATTAATACCCCTGGAGAAGAAGATGAAGGCAGACGCTGTATAGTCAGTTGAAGCTGATATCGCTACAAAAAGTATAAGGAGACTGCCAGGTAGCTATAAGACTCTTCATTATACCCGGGCAATCTAGCAGTTTCATATATGAGAGAGTGGTTGATTCAAACGACTATAGTTGATTAATCCCAATTACGAGATTGGCAGCCTTTCATTTGATTTTCGAGGAGGCGAAGGAAAAGAACAATGTACATAAGGGAATATATTTTAGAGCACGCCCTGCCTTCAGCACAGCTTTCTCAGTTACCTGAGTAAATTGGCAGAAAGTAAATACAAATATGCAACCATCCATGAGAACTAACTTAGTCGTCAGCTTACTGAATCAGTTCCTTCCGGCAGGTGTATATATTTCAGGCTTCTCCGATATTGTCTTAACAAAGCAAGCCTTGTATCCCATCAAGCTGCTCGTCAATTTCATCCTTCCCCATCAACCCTCCTATTTCTCCCCGTAGTATATTGGCGTCCTCCTCCCGGCCCCAATCTCGAAGCCAACCCTCTAGAACATTCATAAATTCAAGGACCCAAGAATGTTGTATTCCCCACTGATCCACAATCATTTGTATCGCCTTTCGTATAGTCCGCTCTGCTACTAGAGTCTTCCCTTGATTGAATTGACTGTGAGAAACGATTTTCATATATTCTATCCTCTCGGCAATTCTCTTAGCATATATCTCATTTGGTTGAAGCAGCGAAAAGATTTCCAGCGCCATCTTCTCCGCTTCGTTATAGCGTCGCTGTCTGTTCAAATTATGCGCTAGGTTGAGCATCACCCGCGGGGTCGGGACTCTAGGGATGCTATCGAATTGAGCAAGGAGATCTCGAAGAAGCCGTTCTTCTTCAAGATATTCTTTAAACCCATACACGCGCTTTATGTAATCGAGACGAACAGACACAGCAAGTCGACTGGACGCTCCGAGTTCGCTCTCAAAAGTATCAGTAGTGCATTTCCAAATTTGTGCCATAGCCAGGTCAAGAGGCTCCGAGTCAAGTTCCCCGAGAAGCCGACATATTTGACCCCAAGGATGCCCTCCCCTAGTGACTTTTCCGGACATTTTTTTGATAAAGTCACGGAGAATGGAAGCAACCTCAGGGAGCCCGGTTTGTATGAAGTGGATGAATACTTCGAGAAAGCAGGCTAGGGTTCGAGGATGCCCGGCTCGAAGGATTTGTTCGACAAGAGCAGAGGCTTTGGAAAGTGCGTGGCGAAACTCGACGTGCAATTTCCTTCCTTTGAGCATCGTAGCAGTAAAGCAGTACGAGTCGAATTCGTTACATAAGTCATTATGTAACTCGGCGCCATTTAGATTGAGGAGGGTCCCATAGTCGTCGAAGATCATATTTTAACAAGAGTCTTCGAAATATACCTTGATATTATAGTACAATTCCTCAGCAACCAACAGAACCTGGGGTGGAGACGGTAAATATATCACTCTGGAGCGGTTGGAGAAGAATCCTTGGACGTCATTACAATTAGGAATGGAAACAAATTCGTTGTCGGCGAATAGGGCTGCAGATATCGATACCGTAGAGATGAGTCGAGCGTCTTTAGTAAAATACGGTACGAATTCTTCGCTCTGCTGTCTCTCTCGCATTAGTAGCCTCGAGGACATTCCCTGTTCCGATTGATTTGTTCCAGGCTGTAGATTGTATGATTGGTTCAGATCTTGCGCGCTCGCCACAGGCTGCTCGACCACCTCATAGTTGATACGATTCAACGTTAGAGACTGTTGGCTCTCCGTTGTCGATGGTGTCGAAGCGAAGCTGTCGCTCTGGAACGAAGATAATCTTGTATCGCGTGCTGGAGAATGACTATCAGCAGCTTGTTCCTCTCCGGCGCGTGATCGGGGCGTAGGAAGGCATGGCCTCTGTACAAGCCCCGTTTCTGGTCTCTGCCGCTTCCTCGGCGATACCTCCGCCGCTGATTTTCTTTTCTGTAGTCCTGGTATGTTTTCACCGTATGGTCTCTGGCACAGTGGAACTGAGAGTCGGTTGAAACTGTCTTCCCTTGCCAGACCCGTAGTACTGTATGTATATGCTTGATTGGAGAGGGTGCAAAGTCCTTTGCTTGACTCTAGATCACTAGTTTGAAGTACGTTTGTATACCCGGAATATGCAGATGCCTCAACCAAGGAATTGCGACCGCCAATATCTGGGCTCACCTTGCGGCTGAAAGCCTGGAATCGGTTATCAGGTAGTAAAAGCGCTGACCGCTCGCTCGTAGGGACGTTAAGACGTGAATGCCATCTATTCCCAAATACACCTGACCTTTGTCGATCGGCCGTTTGATAATAAGAAAGCAAACCTTGATTCAGATCCAAATTGTATTTCGACTCAAAATTTCCCGACTGATCTACCGTTTCTTCATTGAAGGGCGCACCCTGGCTCAGGTTTGAATCGTCTCGTCGAAAGGTTGTGGCCGCGTCGATATTATCACCTGTATATGCAGCTCCCAACTCTGAACGGATCGGCAGTACGATATTATTTCCGGCGGTTTCGGCTGGCCTTAAATATCGAGTATACTACGTAGTAATATCCGGGGTTGACGTTAATAGGTTTGTAAAGGGATATTACAAATTGACTTGCTTTGTCTTGTAGGCTTCGTAAAAATAACGTTAATAATCAAATTTATAATTACTTTCGGGATAGCAGCTTACTTATAGAAAGAGATTTCGTTGATCTTAACTACGCTTTATAACGTCTTCTATTAAGATATTTTAAGAAAGGGTATTTGAAAGTCTTATAATATTTAAAATAACGAAACTTTGAATAACGATTTTAACGTTTTAATATTAACAACTTGCTATCTTAATTCGAAGGAATATTTACGGATACTCTTATACTTCGTCAACTTTAACTTCTTTTTGAAAATTTGATAATAATTGGAATAAGTATAAAAAATAACCCTTATCCTTTGATAATCAGAATACCTCGCGATATATATATCTTTATAATCTTTATCTTTTAAATATTATAAGTAGATATATAAGTAGTCCTTAGCTTGTTCAGTTTTGAATTATCTTATATAATAAGAGATTAGGCAATTTAAGGTAATCAAATAATTACTCGTTATATAAGCTAATATTAATAGAAGTTAGGTTAAACGGGAATAAGTATTATTTAATTTCGATATTTAGCGTACTACTAACGCGTCGCCCCTTATCCGCGTTTGTCCTTAAGATATCTCGTAGCGCTAAAGGATATAGGAAATATAGGTTCCGAACTTATACCTCGTAATATATCTAAGAATAATAGGCTCTACTTTATAACTTGTATATCCTTTAATTTATATATATTCGTAAAAGTACCCTAGGCCGCCTAAATTATTATTCCTAGGCCCGGTCTCCTAAAAGTAATACTTTACTTTTAAATTATATTATTTTAAGGATAGAATTCCTCCGGACTTACAATATCCAAAATACGGCCTCCTAGGAGTTTGGTTGGAGATTATTATATACTAGCAAAATTATTTATTATATTAAGTAAGAATTACGAAGCCGAGGAAGCCTTATAATAATCCTAGGACTGCTATTTGTCTTACCTAAATTTATCTTAGCAACTATCCAACGTTTTAGGGCAGAAGACCTTATTAGCAGTATTCGTATTCTAATTATTATAATTATAATAGCTTATATCCTTATTATATCCGAGTATATCTTATTTAAGGTCCTTTATTATCTTTTCCTCTAGTTTATTAAATATCTTATCTAATATTATAATATATTTCTTAACTCCCGAACCCTACAGTCCTAGCTTTTTCGTAGGCGACTAAGGCTCGTATCCTAGAGAATAAACTTCAATTACGCGGCGCGCGCTTTCCTCTATTATTATAGCGAGCTAATTACCCTGAATACGCCTTAAATAGAGAGTATATAAGTCCAGTAAATAAATAATATTGTTAGCGCAATATTAGGCCGTCTTAGTATTTATTAGCCGGGTAGAGAATACGTTAGCAAGTATACAGCTCTATATCTCTTTTTTAATCCGAATTTATTAATAAATCTTTATAAAACCGAGCTTTAGGTCGAACTGGATAGACTTATCTAGCCCGTATATATATATTTTATCGCCGGCGTAGGACGTATTCTCGAGGAGTTAGATATTAGTAATATTAGCAAGATCAATGTAGTAAAGAGCCTATAACGCGTCGGCGTTGTTCTATATATCTTAGGTATATTTAGATATATCGATATTTTCAAGGATAAATTTAAGACTCTTGCTATTATTTGATACTGTAATAAAGGCCTGTTTTCCGAGCAATAAAATATTGATAAATTATATTATTATTTATAGATAGACCAGAATAATAATAAGGAAGATAATCTTATATCGGCTTAGACAATTTCCTTCGAGATCCAGGTAGATTATGCTAGAAGGAGAGATAAAGGAAAGAAAAGCTTCGAGATCGAGTATAGAAGAAATAAGAGTCGGGGTAGACGCAGAAGTAGTTATATTAAGCAGACGATAATATTAAGAAAAAAGAAGCTAATATCTTATCCTATAAAATAAGAAAGTAGAATAGGCCAAGTTACGTATAGCTAATTATAAGGGAATAGGAGGATATATACTCAGAAAAAGCGTAAAACTTATTATACTCGCCGTATTCGTAGGGGAGCGTAATTAAACTTTTACTATTCGTACCTCTTATAACTTTTGAATATATATTTAGTTATCAGGTATAATAATAATTATTAAATATAGTATTCTTCGTAGCGTTGAACGCGAATTAAGCTCTTCTATAAGCAGATAGTAAGGATAAATAAGAAAGCTCTAAGTTACGCGCTTCTAGTTTAAAGCCTAATAGTTAATCGTTATAATCCGTTAAGTAGAAAGGGTAATATTGCCTTACGTTTCGTATTATTTTATACAAGGGATTTTATTTGATTCTTATAGCTAATCGCAAAATAGTAATAACCTTTCGGTCTATATTTATTAAAAATAGTTTTCGATATTTAAAATAAGTTAAATACAGATTAAATTTATATATTTAATCCTTTCAATTGTACTACGTTAGGTCTACGAACCTTTTCCTCGCAATAATACCTTATAAATTATCAAAATCCCCCCTCTATTTCAAATTATTAGAAGATACTGAAAATAAATACAACCTAGCTAGCTTTGCTTAAAGTTGTAATAACAAATATAGTCTTCTGGTAGCCAATTTATCCTTAGAAGAATTACTAATAGCTAATTATTAGGGTAAAGACCTTAATATAGCAGGTATTTTTTATATTTAGGTTCAATATATTATTATATACTTTCCGTTATAAGTCAAAGGTACGAAATACTGATAAATTAAAACTAAATTAAAGATTCTTCGGCTTTGCTGATAATACGTAGATCGATATAGAATACCAGGCGTTTTCAGTATACTTCGACGAAGATAGCAACATATATAGATTCGAAGTATCTACTCCCGATAATTAAAGCTTTAATAGTATTTAAAATATTATTAATTATTAGCTAAAATATCAGGCGGACTATAAATAATTAGAAAAGAATATTGAGTTCGCGATCAAGGCTCTTGGATAAGCGAATTCTATAAGATTCCTTCGGCTTATTAAGGAGATAGATATAGAAATAATTTAAGTTGCAGAGGTAAAAGATAAAGATATAAACGATATCAAAGCGGATTATAAGGAGTAGGAAACCAGAAGAGGAAGGGTATTTAACGTAAGAGGCGGCCTTATAAAATTTAAAGCCGAACTGGAATACAGTATTAGAAACCAAGGTAAATATTATAAATTTCAAAGGCCGTTTAATCTAGAAAAAGACTTAAGAAGTAGAATTAAGATCCGTCTTTGCAATAGGATTTAGGCTAATAAGATTATCCTGGAATATTAACTATATTGACCTTAAATTGAGATAAAAGGTATTCGAATTTGTTAATCTGACCGAGAATAAAAGAATAAACTTTATAAGTTTTAATAATTTTAGAATTTTGGGGGTTAGGGCAAAAGATAGAGCTAAGTTTAAAGGGTTCTATCGACGTCTTTGCCGGTCTCTTATAGGATTCGATAATATATAAAGCGGAATAGGCGGACTATATATAGTAAATAAATTAATATAATCAAAAGTAAAAAGGGAATAGGCTATAAGACTTAGTAAGGGTTCTTCGTACTATTATTTTAAGGATTCGCTGATTGCCGCCTTATACCCTAGGGGAGATCCCCTGGGTCCGTCCTCCTAAGAGCTTTTAAATACAGCTAGTCCTATACTAGCTAATCTTAATTTTCCTTAATCTTAGAAGAATTCTCCTAAGACGAATACCCTAGGAGAGCCCAAATATAGCAGGACCGGACCAAGCGGAAAGACTTATCAATTAATAAACGAATAGCCTTTTAGGGTAGTCAACGTAATAATATACTAAGTTAAAGAAAAAGAAAGCGTAATATTTTATTAATTAATTACGAACCTTAAACTCTTTTAAATTAAATTATATTTATCAAACCTAAATCTATTCGCAATTTTCTGTTTTCCTATATAAAAATATTAAAAATAGTTAATAACGAAGCTGAAGATAAAGCAATAAAGCTTTATTAATAAATGAAATAGAAATTGCTATTCCAGAAAATATAAACAAAAATAATAAATAAAATATATTATACGGGAAAATATCTCCGCTACTAGCGCTATAGATATAAGAAGGAGGATTAAATAATTTCTTACTCGTCTAGAAGGCAAGGGTTAAATTTATCAAATATATTAATACAAATAGACGACGCTGGCGTCTCTGTAATATCGGTAATCTTATCCGTTATAGAGGTATTCGATAGAGACGAGCGGTCCGAGCTAATTAAAGGAGGTATTGATATTCTAGTAATATATTGCTTATATAGTTTCGTCGTCTTATCTACGAATTTATACGGAAATTAGGGCTAGGAGTCAAGTTTTACGTCTGCGTTATAATTCTTGATCTATCTAGACCTCTTTCTTCGAGCTAGTATAGTATCTACTTCGCTACCGGATCTACGCCTTTTAACCCTTTTATTAAACTTAATATAATAGACGTCCTAAAAGTAGAATTTTATCTCTAGGATAGATAAGAAAGTATCGATATATTTTTGTCTCGGATATATATATTTGGTCGCTTTGCAATTATCAAGTATCTCGATATATCCGTCAATATATACTTTCTATTTTTCTCGGTCGAGGAATTACTATATCCGCGTAGGAGCTGGAAGTACCGTATTTCCTAGGCAGAAAGGGCAATATTTAAGGCAGGCGAGGGTTCCGCCGTAAATAAAAAGATTATATTAAATAGGAAGCGTTTCCGGCCTCCTTAGGTATATCTTATAGTAATTATTCCAGGTATTCTTATTTATAATCTATTTACTATAGTCAAAGCATAGCTCGGCGAAGCTGTAGTTAGTTACGAGTTTCTTTTTATAATAGCCGTAGATATATCTTTATTTCTCGGCGGCCGGTTTCCTATAGGGAAAGAATCTCGTTAGCTATTGAATATATATATAAAGGATACTAAGGGCAAGCAGATTATATACCTATTAAACTTTAACTTATAATTTGCTATTAAGCAAGTATATTTTTCGGGCTCCAAATCCGGGCGGAAGGGAACCTCGGCCTCCTATTAATAGAGCGCGATTATATCGCAGAGGATAGAGCGACCCTTATTACTCCGGATAGGAGCAACAAAGAAAAGATTCGATACTAATCGGTCGCGTTCGGGTATAAGATAACGAATATAGTAGAATTGGCTGTAGTAGTATCTTATCAATTCGGCGTTGTCGGGGCTCGCTAGAAGTTTGCTCGGCTAAAGCTTCTAGTACCTGCTGAGCTCTTCCGCTACAAGCTTTCGTTTGTGTCAGCTGTCATTGCCCCTATTTTCCTTTGTCAGCCCGTGTTTTCCTATTTTGCTTTCTCTAGGGTTATTTGGACCTTTAATTATACTACCAAAATATTATTATTATACTACCTATTCTCCACTTTATCAGGCGAAGTAATTAGTATAAAACAGGGCTAAGAATATTTATTTGCCCTTATTTAGGGCCTTATTATTATATATATTAAGGTATTATATACTATTATTTATTAATTAGACGATTTAGCCTTGAGTATATTTGATAATTATAAGCCCGGATTCTGCTATTAGCTTACTATATTAAACTTATTTGATTGGTTCGCTAAGCTATTACTATAATTATCTAATATTATTAAACCTAAATAGATATAGTTTATACTAAAATCGCTCTTAAACTACTTAAATATTCCCGAACGCAAAATATCCTTAGTATTATATCTTTTATTATTATTATTCTTATATCCTTTATATTTACCGGTACGAATAATTGGTTCCAATAGATCTTAAGTATTAAAAATAAAATAATATCTATTAAAATCTGGTACCTTATTAACCCTAAAATACCTAAGGAACTTTCTTATTTATTATTAATACCTTTTACTATATTATCTGCAAAATAAATAAGCAAATAAGTTAAATACGAAGGCTATATACCTAAAGAAATATACGGAATATTTAATACCGAATATAATCGTAAAAAGAAGTATTACTTAAATTAGGTAAAAGCTATATAAATTTTATAAATTGATATTAAAAAATCAATCTCCGCAAATCTTATTATATATTTTGTTAATTATATTATTCCCTATTAAGCCTTTAAAAGCTTTAAACGTTAACTAGTACTTATTATATAAATACGGTATTTCGACGTCGATAAGGAATATCGAGTATTATATACTAGAAAGATTAAAGGCCAAAATATAGAATTTTAATTAAACAAATAGCAAATATTATTTTCCGAAGTTACTGAAATTAAATACTTTAACTTCTAAATAACGATAACGAAGATTAATTTTATTAAAAGTATTAACTTTATAGATCAGGACTAGTTTAATATAATTAAAGTATATTTTGGCCGCAAGGAGAATAAGGGGAAATTTCTATTAATTTTTGAAAAACTTATATAAGAAGTTAAATAATTATATAGAATAAACGAAAAGATAATTTATTAAGTAGGAATATTTTTATCTTTTACTACCCTGCAGAGGAGACCTCTAAGAGAATAATTTATATAATATAATAATATCTTTATTCCCAAATATTTAGTCAAAGAGATATATTACTAGTTTGTTAAATATTATTACTTTAATAAAGCTTTTTATTTAAAAAATTAAATTTTAAATACCGTATATATCAAGAAGGCTGAAACGTTTATAAAAAACAGTTTTTTTAAGGAAAGAATTAAGAGAGCTATTATCAATCAAAAAATATTTAAAGAATATTTTTTAATTTTTACCCTATTAGAATTTTTAATAAGTTAAATATAAATATTACTAGCAAGGCCTTATACCTTTATAGTAACTTATATAAGTAATAAAATATCAGAAATAAAAATATTTATAAAATAAATAATAGGAATTTCGTCGCTAAGGCTCTCTATTAAGCAAACGTTATTTTATTTTCTAATTGCATTTTTCAACTCCTATAACGATATATTATTTAATACCTAGATTTTGGACTTTAGCTTTAATATATATCTATATAATAATCGAGATTATTTCTCCTATTAACGATTATTTACTCCTAATAATATAGTTATCTTAGGGAAGATATTATATAAAATTAAAGCTTTTGAAATATATAAAATCGGTATTTTAATATTTATTAAGGAATATAATATAATCGAGCTTTAAAATATAGCTTTAATTCCTAATTTTATAGCTAATTTGGTATCCTATAACAAAGCTAATTAAACTAATATTTATTAGAATATTAAAAATAATATATTTTATACAATAAAGGATAATTATAAGGATTATTTCTGCAAACTCTATTAATATTAAAGCTATTAATTTTTATAAACCGATTAATTAGAAGCTTAGGATTTCCCGGAAAAACTTGCTATTATAACTATATTAACAAAATAATATAAATCTAAAAGCCTTTGATTATTAATCGAGGTTATATTATTATATTAATATTTACTAATAAGTTATCCTGGCCCTAAGGTAATTGCAATATTACCAGAAAATATTATTAGAGTTAAGCTTACTACCCTATTAACCCGGGGCCAATTTGAAGTATATTAATTATATTATCTTTTTAAAATCAAAAAGATTATTTTTCGTTGTTAAGACTACAAATACGAAGTAATAAACCTATTAGAACGTATTTACTATAACCTTATTCCTATTGAAAAAGGATTTAACGGGTATAAATAGCTAAGCTATTTCGTTTGCCCTATTACCAAATATTATTAGGTATAAACTTATTATACAAAGGACTAAGCTACTAAAATAATAGAACAAATAATTTATCTGGCTAAATAATAATATAACTATCTAATTAAATACCTTTATAGCGATAGCGAGCCTTCCTTAGGAAAATTATTTAATATATTAATATAGGAAAATAATATTATTGTAAAATTAATAGCCTTATATATTACAGAATAGAACAGTTTATCTGAATATTCTAGGGGGGTAATTATAATAAAAAGTAAATATATACGAATAACTTCAAAACTTCTTTATAATTTATAACCTAAGATTACGTTAATAATAATATATCTTTTCAATCGGATACTAACTAAAGTACTTGATAATAAAATACTATTTGAAGCTTTCTATTATATAAAACTATTATTGGCCTATTTCTACGTTTTCGATTATAAAATATATTTATTTATATATTTAGAAGTTCTTAAACTTCTAAAGCTTTAGCAGAGAGCCTATTTAGGCTATCTTATTAGCTATAATTTACGAAATATCTTTAGGGTATAAATTCCAAGCAAAAAATATATTATTCGGGCCAGGAACGTCTTATTTAATAAAAGTTATTATTATAATTCTATAAATATCGATTTAGGCCTATTATTTAATAACCTAGAACTTAATAAAGCCGTAAATATTATTAATAAGGAAGCTAATCGGCTATTAGTTAATAATTAGCTATTAAATAAAATAAATAGAATAAATTTATTTATTAATAATATTAATATTATAAATTAATTTTATTACTAAATTTTGTTACCAACTCCAAAAACAACAACTATTACTTTATTAACCTTAACCAATTATTCCTACCCTATCCTTCCTACTCCTCTACCAAGTAATACCTTAGGAGGAATACTATCAGTCTATATACCTGCTACTAAAGAAGGGGAGATATTAAGCCAAAATATTAAAAATATTGAAAATACAATATTAAGCTAAAATACTAGCAATATGCTAAAGAGTTATATTTTGGAAAACGATATTCTCGCTATATTATTACTATTATTAATATTATATTAGTCTTATTAGCTTATAATAAATCTAACTCTTAGGAGCTCTAAAATCTTATTAGGAATAACCGAAGATAATATCTTATCTTCTAGAATACGAGCGAGAGATCGTCGCTATATTTATATATTAACTATCGTAAATCTCGGCTAGGATATAAGATATTATTTAGTTTTTGCGAAAAACCTTAACTCTATTAAATACTTATATCGCGATAACTTTTTATCAGAGCTAAAAAGCTGGAAAGTCTTAACAAAATACTTTTATAGCGATACTTTTATATAAGTTATATATAAAGAATATATTAACTTTAATAATAGGGGTATATTTTAAGCAAGCCTTAAACCTTAAAGAGTAAATATTCTCCCCTTTATTTAGGTTTTCAAATACAAATACAATAAAAATAGATATCTAAAAAGGTATAAAGCTCGTTTATATATTAGGAAAGATCTATAACAAATAGAATAGGAAACGGCTATAGCTATCCTAGCCGTTAAAATCTTGAGAGTACTTATAATTATTATAACTGCTTTTTCTTTCGAATCTTATTAATATAATATAATTAATATTTTTATTAATAGCAATATTAATAAGGAGATTTATATTTATTATCTTAAAGGTATTGATCCTCCAAGGGGATAAAGTATATTATACGAATATCTTTTGCTTATAAAAGTATTATACGGATTAAAAAGATCCTTACTACTTTGGCTTTAGGATATTATTAAAATAATAGAATATTTCGGCCTATATACAATACTAGGAATAGAATACCTTTTTACCAACGATTAGCTAATTGTATTTTTCTATATTAATAATTTTATAATATTATACGAAAAATAATACCAAGTTAAATATAACGTTTTTGAAGTATCTTTCCTTAATATATACGAGCTTCGGTATTTAAAAAAGCTAGTATAATTTATTAGTATATATATTATTAGAAATCGCTCTACTAAGCAAGTCTAGCTAAGCCAAAATTTATATATCGAAAAAGTAGCTAGCAAATTCCCTTCTAAAAATTATATTTTATTAAAAATACTATTACTAACAAAAGAAATCCTTCTATACGAATATCAAGTTACCCCTAAATAAATATATTTATATTAATAGTATATTAGCTCTATTTCGTTCGCTATTATTATTATTAGGCTAGATATTGCTTTTGCTAATTCTCGGCTTACCCAATTCCTCCAAAATCTATCCCTTTATTATTTGGCTCTAGCTAATCGGTTAATACTATATTTGCTTGCTATTAAAATATTCGCGATTAAATATAATAGCTAAATACAAAATAATATTTTTCTACTAATATTAAATACTATATTTGCCGATAACTCTATTATTAGGAAAAGCTTATTCGGCTACCTTTTCCAATTATATAATAGCCTTATCGATTGGAAAGCTTCAAAACAAATTACCGTTATTATATTTAATATTGAAGCTAAATTGTTTATTTTTAATAAAATAGCTTAGCAAATAATTTAATAAAACAGATTTTTCGAATATATACGTTTTCAAATAGGCCAAAATACTATTATTATCTGTGATAATTAGCAAATACTAAACCTCGTTAACCGACCTACTCCTAAGCTATTTATATACCTCAAGTATATTAATATATATCGATATTAGCTTCGTTAAGAAGTTTAGAATAACTATATCGCTATTAAATAAATCCTTATAGTTAAAATGCTAGCAGATAACCTTACCAAACCCCTTCTTTGCCAGAAATATAAGGAATTTATTCGTATATTATAGCTTATTGACTTGAATAGCTATATAACTTTATCTACTAGCTAAATAAAGTTATAATAATAGTTAGACTGTTATTATCTTAGGGGGGTATATTAACTATTATTACCCCTATTTTCCCTTATTAGCCCGTATTTTCCTATTTTGCTTTCTTTAGGGTTATTTGGACCCTTAATTATACTACCAAAATATTATTATTATATTACTTATTTTCTACTTTATTAGGCGAAGCAATTGGTATAAAACAGGGCTAGGAATATTTATTTGCCCCTATCTAGGGCCTTATTATTATGTATATTAGGGTGCTGTGCACCATTATTTATCAATCAGATGATTTAGCCCTGAGTGCATCTGACAGTTTGTCTATTATTAGCGTTTGTCGACGTTCTTTTACAGCCGGGTCTATCTTTGCCTTCGGAGCCAGAGCGTCGATCTCAATTTCGATAGCGGCGAACTCGGGGGTATCCTCCAGCTCGTACTGCTTCCTGGCCGGCAGTACTTGCTATAATTCTGGATTACGATATAAAGTCAGCCCGCGGAAGCGATCGTTTACGATACTGCGTAGCTTGCCGTCGAAGTAGCCCCTTTGAAGGTCGGTCCCGATATTGTTAAATATATAAGAATCGCAATAAGTATACTTATCCCGGTATCTACCGTACTTTATCCTTTGAGCCGCTGAATAGAGCTTATCTATTACCTATATTAGCTCGAGAAGTCGAGTCAAAGGAGGAGATAGTAGGACTTTATTAACGAGGTATAGGCCCTCCGCCCTAAAGTCGTAGATAATAGGGGGCCGTAAATATCCGGTATATATTCCCAGCTCCCTCAGACGCCTGCTGAAGGTATCGGCTTTTTCTATTTTACCGGTAAAAACGATATAGAAAAAGGGCTTGCCGAGTATACTTTCGTTTTGCTAGAAATAATATATTTTATTCTCCGGTAGTTCGATCTTTAGCAATTCCTCTATAGTATTATAGTCCTTGAATATATTATCCGTAATAGCTTTGGCTAATATCGTAAATATTAAATTACAAAAAAGTAGTTATAGCTCCAGACCCTTGTATACGGAATATTCTAGCCTACTTATTAAATTAATTGCTAGAAAAGATATAATAATATAGAAGTTCTGAATATTATAGAGGCGAACCTTTTCTCCGATATTAATATTATATTCTTTATATTTCGTATTACTTATATAGCGAACTCGGTTTCCCCTCGCTTATTCCGAAAGATATTAAAGGTTATATCTTATACGAGGTATTTTCAATCAGTTTTATTCTTATAGGAGAATTCGTTCCAACTTGCAAAGAATACTTATACAGTAATAAAGGCTACGACCGGAACTAGTATAATAAATAAATTCGATATATTTATTTACCTTAGCCGATATAAATATATAAAGCTGGATTTTCGCTTATATATTTATATAGATCCGCGGCTTGTTATAAATCTGCTAGTCTTTCTCCCAAAACTGCGTATTTAGGTAAATAAAGTAGTTAATAGTACCGTAGCTCCGGAGCCGCTTTCTATAAGCAAGGCCAAATTTATTATATAAATAGATTTTAATAAATTATTAGCTAGTTAGCTTTAATATTCAGAATATAGGTTATAGAAACTACGGGGTACCAACGTTTATAACAGACTGTATTATTTCGGGAGGTATAAGGGAAATATATTTTTGTTAACCGGTTATAAAGTCTTTTTAATATTATAGAACGGACTTTTTACCCGCCTTAGGGTTATTATAAATATTATTAATATTATATATTATTATCTTTATAAAGTCCTTCAAAGTCTCCAAATTGTACGGGTTAGCGTTAGGGTAATTTTGTATATATTTATTTGATAATTATTAGCTTCTTTTAGAACGCCCTAGGGCCTAAGGCGATAAATTTACCCGTTCTATAGCCCTAATATTTATATATAGTTTTTCTCGGTTTTAAGTTCGATATATTTCTTAATTATATTGTTATTAACGATTGCTTTATTAATATCCGAACCCTTTTTGTAAGTTTGTTAGAAGAAATCCTTTAGGGACTTCTTTTTCGGTATTATTAATAGCAAATAGAATAATCTCGATAAGGGGAAAAGCGTAAATACGAAATCGTAAAAGGAAGAGAGATATAAAGAGAGTATATTCAGGTATTGTAGAGCGATAATTTGCGAGGAGCGAAGAAGGCGTATTACTAGGCGATTAATATAATAACCAGAATACAATAAATAAATAAAGAGGAAAAAATAAAAATAATAAAAATAATAAGTTATATTTTGTACAAAAAGACAGGGGGGAGGGTATAGTATAGGTTTTATATCCAGTTTTACAACTTATAGAGCTAGCTCTAGCTCCTTTCTATCCTGCTAAGGTTCCGTTATTTAAAATTAACGAATTCGAGCTAGCAGGATATATTAAGAATTACAAGAATAGGATATCTAGAGAGCAGAAGGGAGCAGTACCTGCGTAGTAGGTACGCGAAGGTAAGTAAGAGTAAATCGAGGGTAACGCAAAGGTACGTAGTGGGTGAGGAAAGCAGCGGGAGCTGACTAACCCGAATAAGCGGGCGAGCACATTCTCGTGGGCCACCCTACCTATGTAGGTAACCGTGCGAAGTGAAGAAGTTCGTTGCTCACTAGCGGCTTGGCGGCTTCGGAGTAAACCACCCTCCCCCATCAGCTACTCACATTTCAACCACCTCGATTCCGCCGACATACACATTCGCTTTGCTTTGCTTCCTCATCTTCGGCCATTTGAGCCTTCGCCGAATGAATCGAACCCATCCCAAGCGTGCAGCCGGCTTGCAGTGACCCTCCCTCTCACCCTCTCGAGCCCCCCCCCACCTACGCGCCTCCGCACGCAGCGCCCACATTACCATGACAACGTCTTTCAGGAAAGAGTCAGGCCACCGCCCAACTCGATATAGGACTCCATCGCCCCCGAGAGATGTCATCGAACGTATCTCTCCGACCGTGACTGCGTATGCACCCTTCGACACGTTGTGGACACAGCATGCCGAGGCCAGCACCGGCGTGCGAAGCGCTTCCCTTGCCCTTTCCCTTGTGGATCACAAAGCACACCAGCATGGCTATATATCTACTGGCTCAATGGATGCATTTGCGTCCATAGCGCTCGCTACACAGTCAAACCCCCCTACTCTCAAGCGAACAGTCAATGGTCATTATAATGCCGAACGTCCATCGAAGCGGGCGAGGTCAGAGAAGCTGCCTTCGCCGGACTGGTCGCGCAAGAGGGCGGTGGTGGTTACGAGGCCGGCTACAAGCTACGAGCAGTCGTTGGAAAGTAAATTGCTAGAGGCAGAGCTTCTCCTCAACTTTTCACAATGCGCCAGAAGGGCTTCGGCGTCTTCGGCAATTTCTCAGGCTTCCAAAGAGCATGCAAGGGATACTATGGGGCACCTGTCAAATGGGCCACAAGAATCACCGAGTCAGGTACCTTTCACGGAATTGGAAGATGTAGCGAAAGATGAGACGATTGGCGACTGGCGGGCAGAACTGCAGACTGCCTCACAAATGCATGGAGACATAGACGAAATGACGGTCACAGTCGGTCCGGAAAGAGGGATAAAGTCATTCTCTCGACTGCCCATGGCCGCAGGTTCCGAGCAACACGAAGACGTCTACATGACTCGAGTGGAAGCCTCAGCGGACGCGAAGATTGCTGATACCGTTCAGGCTATGGACGGCGGACGGGAGAGGCCAAATGGTATGGATCGTTCCGAGGAGGGGCCTGAGTCACCAAGTCCCGCAACGAAGATTCCTCGCGCGGAGAAAGACAGTTCTCTTCCCCAAACCAACGAAGAAGTCTCGTTCCAACTTACACATACCGCCACAGATATCGTAGAACCCGAAAATGCTCGGCAAGACAATGAGCCAAGAGAAGCTGCTGAGACACCAAGGCACGATGAAGAGGATGTGTTAAACAATGAGTCGCGTGTTATTCATGGTGCACTTGGAGAGAACGGGTCCAATACAAACGAACTTTCCGTCACGGATGCAATCCATGCTGAAGACAACATCCCGAATATTGATGAATCCTTGACGACCAAGGAGACTACTAAAGCAGACGGGGAACGATCCCACCTTGCAATGGCAACAGCGACATGTGCGGCATGCAATTTCTCTCGAAATTCTCTCAGCATGGATAGCGAACGCAACGCAACCTCTTGGATTAGCTGTGATGGATGCAAATCATGGTACCATTTCGCGTGTGCTGGCTTCAAAAACGAGAGAGAAGTCCGGAGCGTCGACAAGTATAGGTGTCGGAAGTGCAAACCAGTTCATGGGTCTACTACCTATGTTCGAAAGTCATCTCGTGCCCACAGCGCGATAGATTACGCTGGACTACACCAGGGCGTTATCAAGACTTCTGACGAGAGACCTGAGCATCATTACATTCAACCAATCAAAGATGGTATCATAACATTCCTGCCCGAGACCTTTGCCAGGATGCGGCCTGAGCTAGTGACTGCTGAATATTTTGAGAAGGGAGTTGGTATGAAGGAGCCTATTGTGATACCTGCCAGTTTCAATCCTCGACCGTGGACTGGACAGCAACCCTCAAATGCAGCTGTTCCAGATGTCGGTGAACCACACGCGCACAACACTTTGGACGAGAGCTCAGCTCCAAACGATTGGTTTCCCAGCGATCCAGACCTGCTGACCGTACTGGATGAAGGCCAAGATGCTCTCGATATGGTCATGCCTCGAGGGCTCACTGTCAGACGAGTTGCCGAGTTATATGGCCCGGAAGAGAAGGTCGAAGTAATTGATGTGAAGTCTCAGAACGGCGAGCAAAAGAAATGGAACTTGAGGCGTTGGGTGGACTATTATGAGGACCAGCATGAGAAAGTGGTGCGCAATGTCATCAGCCTTGAGGTGTCTCACAGCAAATTGGGGCGCTTGATCCGACGACCAAAGATTGTGCGGGAGCTTGACCTGCAGGATTCTGTTTGGCCTGAAGAACTACTCACAAAAGGAGAATACCCCCGGGTGCAATTTTACTGCCTAATGTCTGTCGCAGACTGCTTTACAGATTTCCACATCGACTTTGGCGGCTCATCGGTATTCTATCACATATTGAAGGGCAAAAAAACATTTCTTTTCATCCCACCGAAGGAAAAGAATCTAAAGAAGTATGAAGAGTGGTGTATGTCACCAGCGCAGAACTGGACGTTCCTGGCAGATCAAACCAAGGAATGCTATCGAGTGGATTTGTCGGAAGGCGACACTATGTTGATTCCCGCGGGCTGGATCCATGCAGTATGGACTCCTGAGGATAGCTTGGTCATAGGAGGCAACTTCCTTACGCGAATGAACTTTGCCATGCAGTTGCGCGTTGCACAGATTGAAAAGGCCACAGGAGTGGGGAGAAAGTTCAGATATCCACACTTCCAGAAGCTCCATTGGTATACTGCTCTTCGATACCTTGAAGACGACCCTCTCCCAGCTTCTGTCAGAGACTTGCTCGAGGGTGGGGGCACCTTTGACCGCGACAGGCCGACTCATTACGACTTTGATGCATGGGGTGAGAATTCGCGGACAGGCTCAGAGAACTACCATACAAGATACTATTCGCAGTCAGAGCTTGACGGCCTCCCAGACCTAGTGCGCTATCTACTACGAACTGCACTAATCGACACGGGCAGCATCACGGACGGCATTACTGCGGAAACCCGCAACGCCGTCAAGAAATCAATTCCTCGGGGCCATCGCCATGGTGAGCCACTCGAGGTCGTCAAACGATTCGCTGTTTGGTGTGCATGGAAACGAGGAAATGAGCCAATACCGCACTGGGCCTACCCTGACGCCGTACCGGAAAGCGTTGCGCCGGACAAGCTCAGTGCTGCTGCGACAAAGAGATTGGACCGGGAAGCCGCTCTCTCAGCCCCCAGGAGACAGTCAGCTCGTATGCGGGCCCAACAACAGGTTTCAATTTCTTCAGCCTCGGCCGCAGAAGGTTCACTAGCGGCCACAGGAGATCTTGTAGAGGGCTTAACACCACTCGGTGTGAGACAAATGTCTTCACAAGCCGACGTGACACCAATGAATGAAATGAGGAGGCCAAGAATAGCGCCAGGGACTTCCATGGGCTCTCATCGAAAGACAGCTTGCGAGTCATGCCGCAAGCGAAGACGAGCATGCAAGCACAAAGACCAAGTGGAAGCGTTGATGTCGAGCGTGCAAGGATCTGCTCCAACACCTATTTCGACTGACATGGAGGCGTTCCAAGCAAAATTGAATGCCTTGGGTGGTCTGTTTGACTTGCACCGGAGTAACACTAATGACCAGCTGCCCCTTTCAAATGACGGAATCAAAGTCGTTGTTCCGCCGCCAAGTCCAACACAAATGGTTCAGAATGGCATTCAACAGCAAGTCTCGGACAACGTGGTACCTGCAACACCTGAAAAAGATGCAGTCACTGTGCCTCGGCCTGTCGCGGGCATGGGCACTTTGGCAGCAGGCTCCGGCAGTCCGGTACAGTCTCGGCCAAGGACCAAGGCCTGCAGTGACTGTCGTAAAAGCAAGGTCAGTCACATTTATCCAGTAGTGCAGACCTATACAAGGGATCCTAACAATTTTGGCAGCGACGATGTATACATGACGACAACGGTAATGAAGATCCTGTGAAAGTCGCCGAAACTGCAATCCCACGGCCTCATGCACGCAAGTCTAATATCCATGGTTCAAGTAAGCCATCGCCCAAAAGGCCGTTAGAAACGATGCCGGCAGACTCTACTTCCAATGAGACCAATATAGTTGAGGAGCTGCTGGCCTCAATACAGCCATCGACGGCTTCATCGAGATTAACAGCTCCTGTGGCAAACATGATAGCAGTGGTCTCGAGTGAACCAAGTGTTGATCATGGAGCTGTCCCAGGACCGAGTCTCGACACCATTCAGGTCAGCCCTCCTGACAAAGCTCAGACGGGTCCATCCAATCTTGAGGCTCGTGATGTGCCGCATAGCAACAAAGAGCTGAAGGCAACCGCCGAGCTTCCAAATTCTGATGTCGAAGATTTGGGCCTTTCCGCTCCCCCTCTCTTTGACGAGACTCCAAATGAAGTCGTGACTCACACGGCGAGTAAAGACGATTACGAACAAGCAGCCGCTTCATCTCTAGTGTCTCCGCCTGCATCCTCCCACGAAGATGTTGGCAACAGCTCAATGGAGGCTGATGGTACCCCCACACATTCATCACCCTTCTCAAGGCATTCTTCACAGGCCCCAAAACAACAATCCCAGCGATATACGCCGGAATCGGGGCCCATGAGGAGCACTAGCAGTAGCTCGTATGACGAACATAGGATTGAGGAGGAGTCATCAGCAAAGACCCAGCCTCCACCATCAGCATCCAAAAGTGGCCGAGGAGCGAGGCTCAGTTCAGAAACGGTGGCTGATGAAGAAAGCTTGAGATTGATCAAGGAGCTTCAGGCACAAGATTTGGGGCTACGAAGGAGGGGACGGACATAATGTACATTTACTGGGCAGTTTTGGGAGCACGCTCGGGCTTCTTGGCATTGATAGGACATGGGATACCAATGAAGCCAAGGGGATTGCAATTATGGCGTATATGAAAGGCAATCGGAAGCGTTGAGAGTCACCAGGCAGGCTTGGGATTTTAGGAAGTTCGTCTGTACTTTGCAAACCTGTCTATATCACCAGGAAAACAGTCAATATATCCCATCATGAATCGCTCATTTTCGCGCCTGCTCTTCACCTTCCAACGGGCCCATAGAGCCGGGTTCCTCCGTGGCTGGGAAAGACGTTAGTCATGACGGGAGAGAGAGTAAACAGATCGAGCTCTGAGGGCTCCGTCAACGTGGAAAGAAGCATTTGAACTGTCTCAGAGTCTTTGAACAAGAAGGAACTCAAATTCTAGCAGCAGAGGTCGTACTGTTCAAGGAAGGAGAATGAAGAGATGAGGAGGCCAGGGTGAAAAATCGAGTAGAAGAGAGAAGCGAGATGGAGCGCAGAAACCATCTCATACTCCTATGAACAGTGGCCAGAGGGGTATCCTACATCTCCAACCATCATGGAAACCGGCCAGCCCACGCCCTCACCCCCCTTCTCGCGTGCGCGTACAATGGACCAGGTTTCAGAAAGCAGCGAAAAGCTTCATCTGCAGAAAGAACAAAAGGAAACATTCCCCTCCATGAGATTTCGATGCCCGGTAACCGTTGTCTGCTTAGCTTCCCCACACGACAGGACGACATGCATCATTGCGAAGATAGACATGACAGCATTTCCCCACTCATGACCACGCGGATATCAGATATGCAAAACCTTCAGCGTAACAAAAGTCAGGCGACGACCACCTCAAGCCTTAGCCGCACGACTCGCACCCTTCCCATCAGTCCCCTTCATCTTCTTGGTGCCGACAGCCTGGATACCGAGCCTCAGCTTTAGCCTTGATCCTGATCAAAACAAACAAAGCAAACAAAACAAACAAGACAGTATCCCAGACAACGCCCGTCGCCGCGACGTTAACAATAAACCATACCGCCGACAAGAGAGAAGGACGACATACCTTCTTCGCAGGCTTCTTCTCAATCGCGCCCGCCGCCTTCTCCGCCACGCCCTTGACCTTCTCCCCCACAGTCGGCTTGCCCTTTTTCTTCGTCGCCGGCTTCTTCTTCTCGACGCGACCGGCCGCTGTGGCCTTCGCGCGCGGTTTGGACGTGTTGGCCTTGGGCTTGGCGGCGGTCTTGGTTTTGGTCTTGGGCTTGGTGGTCTTGGTCGCGGGCTCCGAGGTGGCTGGGGTGTAGGGTTTGCGCGGGGCGGTGATGCCCGTGGTGCCGCGGGTGATTGCCATTGCGTTCGTGGGCTGTATGGGGGCTCGGGGTGGGATGAGGCGCGAGGGCTGGGATGGGGTCAGTGGGTTGTAGGAAGGAGGGAGGGAGGTGCTGGGAGGGTCGGAGATGGGGGCGCGTGCTGCGCGGGGTTTGTTTACTTATCCTTGGGGCTTGGGTTTTGATTTGCGACTTCACGGTTGCTGCGAAAGGCTTCTGAAGATTGAGCTGACAAATGGACAGGTCATGCGATTGGATACTCAATAGAGCAAAGTGATTGTCGCAACAGCAGCGCGGGCGGGTTTGTTGTTCCTGGAAGAAGGATGAGGAGGCTAGAAGGTTTCAGGAGAAAGCCGACGATTGGTTTGGGGGTCTCAGGCACAACCACGAGATGTCAACAATCGCAAAGCAACTCCTTTTTTCCATACATTCCAGTGAGACCTTGGGTACTTTGAAATTCACTTGCTATTGCAAGGTATCATCTATCTTTAACTCGATCTAGTTCCCACACTCCATTGCATGCAGTAGAATTTATATGATATCATTCCCTCCCTCGCCAGCTCGTATCGTACATCTAGAACAGTCTCTATACATGCCCATGGACGCCGCCCGATCTCGCGCTGTTGCTAATGCAGCTTCGCCATGCGTTTGCTCATACTGGTAAAGGCGTTAGCTTTGCCCAAATGTCATGACAGGATGAGGGAATCCACTCACAAATCGAAGAAAGCGAATTGACTCGGACTGCTGCCATGCTCGTACACAAAGCGACTCGCCAGGTAGCTGCCAAATATAGAGCGGAGGTAGTTATCAGGAACCTGGAATCACCGTTATTTCGAAGCCAAATTGCTCACGTGGACGTCTGGTACTTACTCGCTCAATGATTGTGCCCAATCCAATCTTCTCCAGCAATAGCTTGGGAAGGGCGTCCTCAAGAACGGAATTCCTCAACTCCGAGTTCTTCCACAATTCGGTGTTCTGCAACTCTTCGTCCAGCTTAGTGATTGCAATGCTCAATGTGTCGCTCAATGTGCTACGTGCAATGCCTGTCGCTTGGTGTTCTCTCCAGATTGCTTCAAATTCCAATGCAGCATTGCGCTTGATCGTCTGCTGCACTTCTTTGACGTAGCTGGTGTAGAACGGAGGCGCGATCCCATCTGCTCCTACACACATGTTTTGGATGAAGCTTTGGTCGTCGAAAGACAAAGAAGCAAGGACCTCGAGGGACGATGATGTGACGCCGCCTTTGTTCGCCGATGCGTCCTTGTACAGGATGCAGCCAGCCTTCTCGAGGCGTAGCTTGGCGTCTTGCGTGATAAAGAGATTTGCACCTTCAACGATGTATGGAATAGTGCTCTTGCCATCCACGATCAGTTGATGGACATTGTCAAGTGCAATGGACTCGGGTCTTCCGCCACAAGGAACAAAGACGTCGAATTGCTGTCCACCTCGTAGGTGGAAGCCGTTCCGGAACATCGTCCCGTTGTTGATGATCTCTCCGGATGGTAGCGTAACGTTCGAATCGTCTACAAGAACACGATAGCCGTCCCTTGAAAGCTTCGAAATATCGAACTGACCGATCATGGCTCGCTTCTTTGCAAGCCGAATCAACTCGTCTTGGTCGATGCCACTCGGATCGACTAATACGCCAGCGCCATCAACGATTGCAGTGTACTTCTCATTTCCTAAGAGAATCTCGTTGGATCCAAGGTCACCGTCGGGGCCACCAGTCTGTAGTTTTCGAACATTACCTGGCTGGAGATTGAGTTTCCGATATATACCTCGAACGTATTCCCGAACCGACAAAGTTGTCATCCCATAGACATCGTGAGGAATACCACCAAGCTTCGGAGATTTCCCAGTGAAAAACGATTTCCACCATGGAGCACCTCGCGCCTTTGCGTGCTCCGTTGCCCAGTTGACTAGGTCTGCAGTGTTCTCGTCCGGACCCATAAACAAAATTTCCGGTTGGCCATGAAGATCGACAATAGGATCCTTGATACCAGGACTTGTTGGTGGCAGAAGTAGGTCCATGATGCTGTCAATGTATTTCTCGAACGCAACCTTGACTTTGTCTTGATGATGAACGTCGAGGAGGATAACACCTTTCGAGCCCCCTTCAGGAATGTCTTTGTTTTTCCGTTGCTGAGTATTGGCCAGGTTGTAATTCTCGTCGAAGAGAGATCGGGCATTGATTGAGTACGCTTCACGATTTCTAGACTTCACGATCCGAATACCGCCTCTGGCAATGTCGCGGAATCGGAGATGAAAGCCACGGAATTCGGAGCTGATGACTAGGAACATGCCGTACAACGGTTGAGGATATTCAATCTGGGGGAGGAAAGCCGGCCTCAGTCTAAAACTGAGGGCGACTTTGGTTGGTGTATAGAAGTTTGTCTTCAATACACTATCATTGAAGACTCTGAACGCTGTCATCACCATTCGATCATGCTCATTCATCGCAGTCTTCTCAATCAGAGTATCCAGCTCTTTGTCACTCAAGACCCGATCGACCTTGATGCGAAGGTAGCTGAGCGTAGGAATGAAGTCGTCTTCCTCGCCTCTTGTCTGGACATAGTGCGTATTGGCGAAAGCCAAGTAAAGTGATCGCACAAGATCAGGATACTTGTTGATAATCTCCAGGATGTAGTCTGATGTGAAAGTTTCTGTCCGGAGACGTCGCTTGATCTTGGACAGCATCTCTACATGGATGCTATTGTTCGCATCTAGAACAGACGCAAGCGAGTCATACTCTGATCCAAGACGATTGAGAAAGTGTCCAACAAATACCCAAACACAATGCGCATAAATGGTTTCCTGCAGGCTGAGCCGACCGCTTGCGAATAGTCCTTGAAACTTATTCTGGGGGATGCAGTAGAGCAAGGAAGCTTCTTTCATGATCTGATGAATCGATGCCTCGATGGGCGGATGCCGAGCGTTGGAAACCGTTTGTGGGAGAGGACGCAGGTAGATGGACATGATAGTCATTCCATTCGAAAATTGTTCCACATATTTCCTCGAACTGGTACAACCATAGTAGTGATAAAGGTCCGAGAGAGCGCTGAACATACCCATCGCCGAACCTTGACGATAAGCAATGACGAGCCTCTTCTCGCGACTGGCCTCCATCTCAAACATCTCGATGACTGGTCCAGTCCTTGTGACAGCATTATTCATTACTTCTTGATAAATGGCCTTGGTATTGTTCGTTGACTTCTGAAGAAATCTCTTTTCTCCGATCAGCTCCAACTTTGTCTCTTGTGGTCCAGGATTAGGATTAGCAAAATGACATTTATACACAAAGTAACAGCGTAGCTGCTGGTCCTTCTCTCCTGGAAGATGGCTTCCTGAGCGGAAGGTTTCCACCCGGTAACTATTTTCGCTTGTCGAGCCGTTGATGTATTTCTCATCTATCCGCTGCTCGTACCTCGGGCCATCAATCACACTGACGCCGGGCTTGCTGGTGTCGATGTACACTGCATGGTCAACAGCTTCTTTGTCTAGGCGTATCTCCAAACGACCATCATCCCTAGCATAGGCTGCAACCTTGCCAGCATATAATGAGAGTATGTGATTGACGATCGCGGGAACTGTCTCGGTTTGGAAGTACATGTCGTCGATACCTAATTCGTTGTAGAACCAATTGGTCTCGGACTCGACGAATTCTGGTGGTATGAAACCTTTCTCCTCAATCTGATCCATGACTACAAGCATTCTAGGTCAGTCCCAGCCACAATTGAAGTACGGTCAGCAAGGGATCATACCCTGGTCCATTTGCAATTCTTTCCCCTCAAATTTGGGAGCGACATATCCGGAGCCTTTCTCATGCAAGACCTTGTGCTGGCCGGGACCTGGCACACTCAGATGCGTCGGCTGCGGAGAGGGTTCACGCCCTGGAGTCCGCACCACCTGTTCCAAGATTTTGTTGTGAATGCCATTTTGCGGAAGGTTATCCGGCGCATCCGTCGTCGACTCCCTTCGGGGTAGTTTGACCGTCTGAGTCTCATCCGGCACAGGTTCAGACATGTTGGTCAACGAAGGTACGCGGTGAAGTTTGTAATAGGATGCCAGTGGGATTGCTTTTAGGGCAGGTGGCCAGAAGGAGCCGTTTGCAACGAATTCGGTTTCCGTGCAGCGTTGAGAAGCAAGGCTATTGCTCACGAGTTTGGAGGCAGTCAGAGGATGGCTCAGGTGGTTGGAGGCCCCATTGACACCAAATGAATGTTGAAAGTGATTCCTTCCATTCTCACTCCCGGGCCCTACTGGGTCAGGGACAGGCATACTGTAGCGCCCGATAAGGGCCCGCCGTTACCGCTAAGATTAGCTCGGTAAGGTACCTTATCTATGCTTCAGCCCTACCTGAGTGTGGTGTAGGTACCTTGAGGGTCAGGTATCAGTCGGTCACTGTCCACAGCATAGATACAGGTAATGAAGAGGTTAATACTGACAACGGTGAAGATGATCTTGGAGTGGTCAAAGAAGAACTTGGCGTAGCATTCCTTCTCAAGCAAACGAACGCGTACTGCTCTTATAAGAAGAAAGACTTGTTGCGACATTGCACCATCGCATCTGCTATTCACAGGTCTAAATTCTCCATTTTTATAGAACCCATTATGCTCAAAGTCAGAAGCTAGCCGACCCCCTGGCGGTAAAGAAACCAAGGTTCCCGGATGCTGGCTTGGCTTCACATGACACCCAGGGTTTTTGCCTTTCTCTCGGACGATGCGCGGGTCCCAACTCAACGGAAGTCTGGTGTACCATTCGCTGCACGCGACAGCCGACCAACGTCTGTTCCAAGCCTCCCAGCCCTCTTCGCTTGCTTTGGGCATTCTCTTTGGCATCCTCACAATATTGAGATCCAGGTGTGGGGTGACAAAACGAGGGACACCGGCTTTCCACCAGAAGTGCACTGCAGATATGCATATGCAGTGGCCGCGGGCAGTCGAGCCGACTGACAGCAGCGCTGTCGGTCATGTGTAGAGCCGTTGAGGCTGCCGAGAAGAATCATGAAATCCTCCGAAAACCCACTGATAAGATCAAAAAGTTGTTGTGGCATCACTCGTGGAAGTTTCCCCAAACCCCAGAGAATAGCGCAAAACCACGCGCATATCACATGGTGCATTCTGCACGCTCGGACCTAGATAATGGCAGGTCTAGAAGCACCGAGACCTCAGCTCACAAGCTCATCTCCCGACAAGAGCATCACAAAGCTTTTGAAACCGCCACCTGAAACACGTAGGTGCGATGGCAAAGTGTCGCATTCGGCCTCCTGAATCTCGTCCAAGCTATGCGTCATTATGGGAATGTCTGCAAAGTCAATCCGTCGACCAGCAAGGTGCCGAATGCAAGTGTAGAAAAGCACAGATTGTGTAAGATCGGTGACACTTCAGCTTTCAGCGTCGTAAGCGTCAAAGCCGTCAATTTCCATCTTTTGAGCCTTTTCAAGTACTGAGTTTGTTTGAGCTGCCAGGTGGGACTGGAGACGCTCTCGTATATCAGCATGACTGACGCTCAGTATCCGCACGGCGAGCTGCGCTGCGTTGACCGAGTTATTGATAGCAACACTGGCCACGGGGCATCCTCTCTGCATACAGTTAGCACTCGATCTCTCGACAAGCAGCCATTCATAGGAGTCTGATCCCATGAAACATACAGGCATCTGAACTATACTGAGAAGGCTATCTAGCCCATCTAAAACGCTAGCCTTGACAGGCACTCCTATGACGGGTAGCCATGTGTTTGCTGCCACCATCCCTGGAAGATGCGCGGCCCCTCCGGCGGCTGCGATGATAACTTTTATTCCGTTTGATGCAGCATCTTCTGCAAATCTTACCATCCATTGTGGCGTTCTGTGAGCAGAGGTTATTGTCACGCTGTGCGGTACTTTGAGCTCCTTTAACAGCGCAATACCGGGCGTGAGTACAGAGCGATCAGAATCCGAACCCATGGTTACAGCCACTAGAGGGGAGATACCAACTGTATTTGCCTCGGCATCTTTGTGCTGAGCCTCGCCTTTCGGTAAAGTATTTTTCTTTGAACTTGGATTTCGGCGATCTGCTCGGAGTTGATTTACAAAGTTGACTAAAGGACCAATGCGGTTTTCGGCATCACCCATAGAGCCTGCCATAACAGTAACGTGGCCCATCTTACGTCCTGGACGAGCATCCCCTTTTCCGTACCAATGAATCCTTGCTCCAGGGATCAAGTCGGCCTTTTGATCCGCAAGTAAGTGAGAGTCCGCTTGCGCGCCGCCAAGAATGTTGACCATTATAGCATTCGTACCTGGAACAGCGAAGTCCAGGCTTTCCTCAAGAATTCGTCTTCCCAGAATAGCTTTCAAATGAGCATCATATTGAGAGATTCCGCACGCTTCGATAGTGTAATGTCCACTGTAGTCTTGTTATCAGCATTGTCTCGAAGTCAAATCGCATCTCACAGATTCCTTACGAGTTATGCGGACGCGGAGCGATTTCATTTATCAGCAATTTCCCTGCGCTATGAGCTGATGCACAATCGACGGAAATAGACAAGTGGTTTGCGCTTACCATCTTCAAGCAGGAACATTTCAACCCCAAAGACCCCCTTGCCCCAGAATGACGAAACGGCGCGTCGTGCCAATGCTTGAGCTTGCTGTATGTTTGAGGCTGAAACATTGCGAGCAGGTGCATAGACCAACTTGCAGATGCTGTCTTCATGGATAGTTTCTACGACTGGAAACGCCATGGTCGCCTTCTCCCAATCTTGCTCTGCGGCATTGTGGGTTTTCACTACCATGACAGCGAGCTCTGCTGAGAAATGTGCCCATTGCTCAGCGTAGAGAGGTCGATCGTGAAGAACTTCCAAGGCTGCCCCGATCTGTGAAGCACCTTTGACAGGGCAGTTCCCTCGTCCATCGTAGGCCTCGGTTCTAGACTTGAGCATAAAGGGGTATCCCAAGGTGCTGCCAATATCCTCCAATTCTGCGACGTCATTGTTCTCTACGGGAATGGAGCGCGCTGTAGATATTTCGTGCTTGATCAGGTGCTCTTTTTGGTCGTACTTGTCTTGAATGACCCTGATGGTTCGCCAACTTGGCTGGACCTCTGTTACGGGGCCCTTGATCAGTTTCCAATCTTGCGTTGTCTGTGTGCCGGTAGTCAGATCCTCGAGCACATCTGTATTCACATGCTCAGTTTCGACGGACATGATATCGCATCGTTCCGCAAGTTGACGAATAGCTTCAGCGTCTCTAAATGAACCATTGACATGGTCTTCCTGACAATTGATCTGTTTCGCTGGGGCACTCTCGCTGTCTAAAGTCACAATTTTCACATTCAATCGGTTGGCTGCCTCAGTAAGCATGCGGCCTAACTGCCCACCTCCAAGGATCCCGACTGTTTTACCCATAATCCCTCTTTGCTTACTCCTAGTTTATGACACAATGGTAAAAGCCGAAATTAGTTAAAGACTTACCTGAGAATTGAAGACTTGAGAATTTTGAGCGCGGGTTCTCTCGATCACACTAGTGGTCAGCCCTATCATAGTTCCTCAATTATTCGCTTTGAACACAAGACAAGATGTCGTTGATTTGATTCAGCAATTCGAAGTTCAGTGCTTTACCTTGTAAGCTCTTACCTGGAAATTTGAAGTCGCAATATAATGTTCTGGACTAGGACGGCTTTCTCTGCAACACGTTGATATCCTCTTTTGTTCTCCCCCCCCCCAAAAAAAAAGAAAATGTCTGATACAGCGTTGGCGAGGGGCTCTCAAAGTACATCTAAGATAATAACGAAAGACCGAAGTCCGAGAATCCATCGCGATGGAGACGTTTATACGGACAAGGATGACACCGAGCTCGAGCTGGAAAAGCTTGTCTTCGGGGACGATGCTGGCTTCCACAACGCGCTGAGAACGTTTGAGGACGGCGCTGTAGCCTCTAATTCGACTTTGCCGTACTCAGGTGATGAAGAGGAAGAAGGAGATCAGGCCCCGGGGGAAGCAGAAGGACTCGAAGGGGTGAACGATGCCGATGTTTGTTCATCCTTCTGCGACTACAGCAAGTGAAATGGATGCTAATCGCTCTATCAGCTGTTCTTTCTTGATTCTGGGCCCTCTCAATCAGCGATTCCTGCTCTCTCACATGACGTAAATTCAGACAACGACGGAGTCGGTTCTGATGACGAGAACGCAGCCGCCTGGGTTGACAGCGACGACGAACGCATCACAGTCTCTCTAGCCTCCAACCCCCGACTCCGCAAGCTCCGACTCACCGAAGCAGAAGATCTCGTCAACGGCAGAGAATACACAAAGCGACTACGCCGCCAGTTCGAACGGCTCTACCCAGCTCCCGAATGGGCAACCAGCACTCCCCGGAAACGAAGAAAACGGTCCAATGACTCAGATAGCTCGGACACCTCCAACTCCGCAGATGAAGCGCCCCTTGATTCCGACTTTCTCTCCGCCCAACCCCTCGCCAAACTCCTCCAAAACACCACCAGCCTCACCTCAGGTCCCTCGATCACCCCTCGAAGCAGAAAGCTGCGCCCAGAAGTCATAGACATTCACCGTCTCAAAGATGTCACCACGGCCCAACCATCCGCCGTAACATCTCTATCCTTCCACCCTTCGCACCCTCTCCTCCTCTCTTCTGGCCCCTCAAGCACACTCTCCCTCCACCACATCTCCCCTACCCCTCCAAATCCAAATCCGCTATTGACAACGCTACACCTGCGCAACACGCCACTGAGCACCTCCCTCTTCCTTCCTCCAAGCGGCGGGAAAATCTTCTTCTCTGGTCGACGTCGGTACTTTCACATCTGGGATCTCAATTCCGGAAAAGTAGAAAAGGTAAGTAAAATCCTCGGCCACGCGGAGGAGCAGAGGAGTATGGAGCGCTTCAAATTGTCCCCGTGTGGACGGTGGATGGGTCTCGTAGGTTCTCCACGTAAGGGTGGTGGATACATCAATGTTCTCGATGCTGGGACGTGTCAGTGGGTTGCCGAAGTCCGTGTGGAGGGGAAGGGAGGTGTGGCTGACTTTGAGTGGTGGGGTGATGGGGAGGGAATGGTTGTGCTTGGGAAGGGCGGGGAGGCTGTAGAGTGGGATGGGCGGAAGAAGAGGGTTGTCGCGAGGTGGACTGATGAGGGGGCTGTGGGTACTACGGTTGTGGCGCTGGGAGGACGAAGTGCCGGGCTGAAAGAGCTAGGGGGAGATAGGTGGCTGGCGGTAGGGAGTTCGAGTGGGATCGTCAATGTTTATGATCGAATGCAGTGGGGGGGTGCTGAGGGGATCCCTGAGAGGGTCAAGCCAGTCAGGGCGTTCAATCAGCTTACGACGCCCGTGAGCCATTTACACTTCTCGCCCGAGGGACAGGTGCTGTGTATGGCGAGTCGATGGAAAAGGGATGCGTTGCGGTTGGTGCATTTGCCGAGCTGTACTGTCTACAGGAACTGGCCGACTAGCTCGACACCGTTGGGAAGAATTACCGCAGTGGCGTGGTCGCCAAATGGGGAGATGTTGACCGTGGGGAATGAGCAGGGGAAGGTCAGGTTGTGGGAGATTCGTAGCTGATACTAGTACTTGATCACTGGGAACGATGAGATGGTTGTATGCGACGGGAATCCATGACATGTCTATCCATCTATGCGAAATTCTCCAATATCCATATCTTTTCACCCAAAAGCATCCTCCACTATCCGAATTTTCAAGTTCCATAAGGTACTATGCGAAACCCTCTTTATTCTTGATACCCGCCATATTGCCCGCTTTGATCCGTTTGATCGTTAATGCCGCGATCAGTGCAGCGCCCACGCCCGAACCATCCTCAGCGGCGAGGATAATGACTGAATCTTTCTGATCTGGTTTCCAATCCAGGATCTCACGCAACGCCACGGCTCCTCTGGCCTTGAAATGCGGATACTTGTTGAATACGCTACCGTCGGCGCCTACCTGACATGTTTTGATGTTCTTCTTTGTGCAGATGGCTGCTGGTCCGCAAGCTGAGAGGCGAGCAGCACGTGTACCAATGAGTTCGGCTAGGCGTCTGCAGAGTTCAAGCTCGGGTTTGTTGGCCACGATGCCTAATTCTCTTTTGAACAAGTCACCGGTCTCTGTTAGATTCTCGAAGGGGTCTTCTTCAATGAAAGAGAGGAAAGATGAATCCAGTGTGTACGCTTTGCGTAGTTGGCTGACGTCTTGGCCCAAGAACAGACTGCAATTTCGATTATCGTGAATGTCGACGAGTACGAGACGGAAGAGTTCGCCGAGATAGAGCCCAGCTATCATCTTCTCGAAGGCTTGCTGACCTGGACGCGGCGAGTCGTTGTCGACAATCACGTCATATTGTGTGCGAGGAAGAACCTTGTGCTCGTTGTCAAAAGCTCCGTACTCGCAATTGATGGCAATGGGCATGTCATCTGGAAGATTGTAGGAGGCTATCTTGGGGATAGAACCACAATTCTCCATGTAGGCAGCGTTACATCCTGTGCCGAAGATACACCCAATCTTCATGGTATCGTCCGTGTAGGCTGAAGCAATCAATGTGCCAGTGGTGTCATTGATGAGAGCGCTGAGTTTGATAGGCAGCTTCCGCTTTGCAATAGCAGCTTCAAAGAGTGGAACGACGTCTTTCCCTTCGACGCCATCGATGTCGAAACCTTTTGTCCATCGTTGAAGAATACCGTGGTCTATATATTCCTGCGTCGCGGGGAAAGAAAATGTAAAGCCGAGAGGTATTTTGCCCACCTTCTCTAGATCCTCTACCTCATGATGGTACTCAATGAACTGTTGAATGCAGTCGGCAATGTATTCCCATAGGTCGTCCCCATTTCCTGTCTTTAAATCTGGAGGCATGCGATATTTGGACTGTATGAGATCAAATTCGCCTTTCTCCTCTAACAGAATAATCTCGCAGACTCGTAGATTTGTGCCTCCCATATCCAGCGCTAGGAATGTCCCTGTTTCGTAACCGTCCGGGAAGCCCATAACCCATGTCGGATTCATAGGCTGCAGAGATCATCAGCATGACTTTCATGAGATGTGACAAAGATATACCCACAATACTTCCCCCTTCGACGCTGAGTCCTGTCAAGATGTTAGGGAAGCCATCCTCGGCAACGCGGTAGGACGGTCGACTTTCCCTTTTCCAATTCCTTCACGAAATGGGCTGTGACCTCTTTGAGCTTGGCTTGATCAACTGTGAAGATCTTCTCGATGTACTTGATCTGTGCCAGAAGATCCTCAGGCACATCGGACATTGACCCTGGCACGGTCAGCCAGGTCCAGCATCACTATCTTGGAGAAGTGTAAGCAACCTTTGCGGGAAGGCTGCCGCCTGGGACCTAGTCCGACCATGGTGGCTTGTGTGTATGTTGCCTGCTCTGGTACGGAGGGTGCCTCTTGGACGAGCTGCGAGCGCGGGCCAGAGCGCTATTCTCAGGCCGGTAGTGGCGGGGACTCTCTGCAGCTGTCAGTATGGTGAGCAGACTGCACTCAAAGACTAGAGAAGCAAGCGATGGACCTTAGACGGCTGCCATAGCCCATTGTTGGTTTGTGGAATTACCGATCCAAGGGGACGAAGACTGACAAGGATTATGGGGGATACTTACCGAACGGACGGCTTTAATCAAGCATCGAAGTTGTTGAATAGTAGGTACATGGTTTCCAGCGCCCAATGCCTGAATGTAATGGGTAACGGAGATACCTACTCCGTAAGGTAAGACGATAAGGAGTATGGAGTGGTTCTTGGTGGGGGGTGGTGCTTCCGCCTCGGTCCGCCGCAAGAGTAAGGTAGGCTATTCCCGCGGTGTCCCCGCTATAAAATACAACGATTATACGTCACTAAGGTATCGATTCCGTAAACGTTTCATGCCCAGCTTCATGTTTCTGGAGTTGTCGAGATTCCAAGATGCATGGGATTCATTGGGTGATGAAGCGCCTTGGTCGCAAAAATAGATCACCCTTATGAATTCCTATGGATGTCAGTCCAAAAAAAAAAAAGCTTGGCGCTCTTGGCGCCTTAGTATCTAATCGCGTCTCCTTGTCATGCTTGAAGTGAACCAAATCTGCTTGACTCCTTGTCCACTTTCCATTGTCTTCAGGTGCCTGCGAACCACATAAGAGGCATTCACTTCTCCCTTGTTGAACTTTCTTTGTACATCACACTCATAGCCTCCTAATGATTCCCTCTCCCTATAGTCCCTGACCCCCTTTTCGTGACGTGCCAAAGTCCTCCCTTCGCAATCACTCTCGCTCCCTACCGCACTCATGGCCGTACACAATGTCTGAATTCCATTTCCTGCTTGACTTGTCGCCCGAACACCTTGCTACAGCTTGGAGCTGCAGTTCTGGAAAAGTTTCCCAGGACCGCAGCCTACAAGCACCTGCACACTTGGTACAACTGAGCGACTGGCCTCATGACTTCCCCAGCGTCAGCCTCTGCTGTCCCTTCAGGCATCGGCGGTCTCCTGGATGGTTCTGCTGGAACTGCCACCAAAAATCAAGGCATTTCCGTCGACTCGTTCCTTGCCTCATTGGCTGTCTCTTTTGCCATCTTCGGGGTCGAATTTGGTGTGTTCCTGCTGATCAACCGCAAACTTAAACGGATATAGTAAGTCGTTGGTGCTGGAAGAATAGAGCAAAAGATGCTGATGAGACGTAGCCAACCTCGCACTTTTCTCGTACCCGAGCGTGAGCGTACATCGGCGCCCCCCCAGGGCATTTGGCAATGGATCTTGCCAGTGTTCAAGACGTCTGACTCGGAATTCATACATAAATGTGGACTGGACGCCTATTTCTTCCTACGATATCTACGAACCCTCCTCAAGATCTTCATACCGCTATCCCTTGTCATACTTCCCATACTGCTTCCACTGAATGCTGTAGATGGGCGGGGGTCCAACTTTGCCTCAGGGCCATATGCCACAGGGCCAGATGCTGGCACATACAAGGATGTGGGTGGATTGGACATATTTGCCTGGGGCAATGTAAAGCCGACCAGCAACAATCGGTATTGGGCCCATCTGGTACTGGCTATCGGCGTGATTGCATGGGTCTGCTTCGTCTTCTTCGATGAACTTAGGGGTTACATCCGTTTACGCCAGGCTTATTTGACATCTCCTCAACACCGATTGCGCGCTTCCGCTACCACGGTATTGGTCACTGCGATCCCTGCAAAATGGTGTACATTCGAAGCTCTCAACGGGCTCTATGACGTGTTTCCTGGCGGTATTCGCAATATTTGGATCAACCGAAATTTTGATGACTTGAACGACAAAGTCAAATGGCGCAATTGGCTGGCCTCTCAATTGGAATCAGCGGAAACAAATAGGATCACAAATGCGAAGAAGGCTCACATTAAGAAGGTCAAGGCAGAGGCCAAGAAAGCCGGGCAAAAGAAGTCGAAGAAGGAGGAGCAAGAGGAGCTCAAGGCTGCCGACGCCCGGGGCCTGGCCGCTGCCCAGACTGACGGGATCAGCTCCGGTGATCCGCATCAAATTAAGCGCACTATAGATGACATCCTGGCCGAATCATCCGGAGAACCTTCCAGGGACCATTCTACAGATAGGAAGAAACCTTTCGTGCCAATCCCTGTTCTTGGACAGGGGATTGAGGCAGTCGGTCATGGTCTTGATGCCGTTGGCAGAGGTATATTTGGGGGCTTCAGAAAAGTGGAAAAAGATGTTGACAGCAGGCTGAACACGACCGGAGGTCTCGCACTTGAAAGTGTGGAGCCTGCGCAGGAACGGAGTCGCTCTAGGCCTCGTAAACAGGGCTTTGGCATGGATGGGACCCGGTCTCCCTCCATCTCTCCGGAATCTGACACTCGTCGGCCATCACATTATGCCGATCCTTTGAAACATGACCGCGGAAATATCAGTGGCCATTCTGACGGAACGACTGTACGACAGAGTACCTCACAAGATGGACGCCGCGGTCTGGCAATTGATGGGGCGCCGACTGATCAGGCGACCAGCCCAGCCCAAGTCCATTCAGATGTGACACAAAACCCAGAACGAATTGGTGAAGGCGAGGTCAGATCATCCCACTTCAAATTCTGGAAGAAGGCAAAGAATGTACCATACGGTATTCCCAGTCCCATACCGCATGGTGCGGAAGAAGACGAGTTTCCTCTAAGTCGCCCTAGTCCAATGACTCCCAGTTGTAATCCTCAAGCTACCATTAATGGCAAGGGTTACCAAAGCTATTCAGAGGTACTTACGAAGAATAATTCCAAGGCTTCCAAGAAGGGCAAAAAAAGCGAGAAAAAGCCCGAGACTAAATACCCATCTGCCATTGACGAACAGTATGATCCAAACGCAGATGCCCCTCGATGGAAGGACTTTTTAGAAGAAAAAGACCGTGAAACGATGAGATTACCTATCTTTGGGTGGCAGTGGATGATATCACTACCACTAATAGGTAAGAAAGTCGATACTATTGACTATTGCCGCAAGGAGGTCGCTCGTCTGAATCTGGAGATTGAGACAGATCAGAAGGAGCCGGAAAAGTTTCCACTGATGAATTCCGCCTTTGTGCAATTCAACAATCAAGTTGCAGCACATATGGCTTGTCAGTCCGTCAGCCATCACACACCCCAGCAAATGGCACCCAGAGTTGTTGAAATCTCTCCAGATGATGTGATCTGGGATAATATGTCCATCAAGTGGTGGGAGAGCTATGTCCGGACTGCAGCTGTGATGGCCCTCGTACTCGGGCTTCTGATAGGATGGACTGTACCAGTCACCTTCACCGGTCTTCTGGCGAGCGCTTCGTACCTCAACTCCGTGAGCTGGCTGAATTGGTTGACTAAAATCCCAGCTGTTCTTCTGTCAGTGATCCAGGGTGTCCTTCCTCCAGCCCTACTTGCTCTCCTATTGTTTTTGCTACCCATCATCCTACGCTTCCTATCGAAAACCCAAGGCGACTTTACCGGTATGGCTGTGGAATTGTCCGTGCAGAATTACTATTTCGCATTCCTATTCATACAAGTCTTCCTCGTGGTCTCGATTTCGACTGGAATTACGACCGTGCTCCCTGAGCTCGCTAATAGCCCCGGAGATGTACCATCAATCCTGGCGAACAATCTGCCAAAGGCTTCCAATTACTTCTTCTCCTACATGCTGCTACAGGCTTTCTCTGTCAGTGGCGGGTCCCTCGTCCAGATTGGCAGCTTGGTTCAGTGGTTCCTCTTGGCTCCGATCCTTGACAGCACTGCAAGGCAGAAGTGGAAAAGGCAAATCAACCTGTCAAATGTTCAGTGGGGTACCTTCTTCCCCGTTTACACGAATCTGGCCTGCATCGGTAAGTGCTTCTAACTATAACAGATTAATTGACAGACCTGGAGCTAATTTGGATTCAGGATTAATATATTCGGTCATTTCACCCTTGATCATGCTCTTCAACATTATTACTTTCAGCCTCTTTTGGATCGTCTACCGGTACAACACGCTCTACGTGACCAAGTTCAGGTTCGACACAGGGGGTCTACTCTATCCGAAAGCAATCAACCAGCTGTTCACAGGGTTGTACTTCATGGAACTTTGCATGGGCGGGCTCTTCCTACTCGTACGAGATGTCAGCATCATAAACGGAGAGGCAAAGGCCGTTGGGGTTCCCTGCAGAGCCCAAGCCATTATCATGTTTGTCTTCGTGGCTTTAACCGCACTCTATCAATTCCTGCTCAATAATGCATTCGGGCCACTGATCCAATACCTTCCCATCACTCTGGAAGATGAAGCAGTGGAACGAGACGAGGAGTTTGCCAGGCTTCAGCAAGAGCGATGGGCGACTGAAGACAACGAGCAGGAGTACGGGACGACGCCAGACATGCCGAAACACCTCGAGCGTCAGGACTTGCCTGAATCTCGGGAAGGGGAAAGCTTCGAGCTGCAAAACATGAAAAATGGTCGAGAGCATAGCCGCCTCGATCCGAGAAACCTCGGCGCGGTCCCCGAGAAAATAGGTCACCTAATGCCTATCAAAGCAACATGGGCCGACCGTTCCCGAAACTCCCCTCGAACCCCACGCACTCCGCGAACCCCCCGCCACCGCCGCCACAATCAGCGAACCCCAGATATTGAAGCCCAACGCTCTGGTACCACCGCCATCGGTGACGCTCTCTTCAGCGGCATCAACGACGAAATCGAAGATCTCACCCCCGACGAGAGGGATAAACTCGTACAGCGTGCCTTCCAGCACGAAGCGCTCAGGGCGAGGCGACCGGTGGTTTGGATCCCAAGGGATGACTTGGGGGTTAGTGATGATGAGATTGTGCGGACGCAGAGGCTGAGCAGGCACATCTGGATTAGTAACGAGCATAGCGGGTTGGATGGGGAGGGCAAGGTCATCTTCCGTAAGAGCCCGCCTGATTTCTCGGAGCTGGATTTGATTGAGTTGTGAGCGGAAGGGGATGTGGTGCGGAAGGAGGAGGGGAGGTGATTTGCTGTCGCGTCATTAGCGAGCGTGCTTTGCATCATAGCGCAATACCCAATGTCTCCAGCAGGGCCATGCTGTCCACTCCGAAGTCAAAGCAATCGATTCTATACAATGCTATCAAGCACATTCACAGCCCCAAAACCGCAAAGCCGTCGCATCACAACCCGCTGAGGACTACACCATACCCCAAATCTTCGCTCTCAAACTCCTCAACCCCCCTGTTCCAAACCTGAATCCCCTCCTCCCTCTCCGTAACCCCATCCACCCCCCCCTCTTCCTCCAAGATCCCAGCATCCCACTCAAGCACAGTCAGCTCAACGCCAAACCCACCCTCCGTCCAATCCCACGCGTTCCTCCTCGGCGAAATCCTCTTCGCTTCACCATCTCCACGTAGTTCCGAAGCACCGAAGGACGAAGCATCGAGGAACGAATCAGGCATCCCCGGCGCTGGGAGGTCGAAATCGAATTCGGGAATCGTCGTCGGTGAAACATCCCCCTCGGAGAGCGAGAGGCTGGATGGTGAGATCGTCAACGGAGGGGAAGGGGGACGGTCGGGCATTGCGGTATCGGTGTTCATGTCCATGGAGAAGGCGGAGGAGGAAGAGGAAGGCGTAGAAATTGCGGTCTTTCCAGGACTGGGATCCAGGGCCGCCGTCCTAGGCGGCTCGAAGCACGGGGTGAACTGCTCGTCATGATTTCCGCCACTGTAGTCTAGATTCGTAACCGCTTTGCTGGGTGTCTGCAGGGATGTGGTGAAGGTCGAAAAGTCCATCACTCCCCCTTGCAGGCTCAGTCCGTTCAGCACGGGGAGGTCGGATGAGGAGGTTGTCCGCGGGAGCGACTGCTCCCGGGTTCTCGGGCGCGACAGCTCACTTTCTGCCGCTGCGGTGTTGTTCTTCTCTTCGGAGATGATCGAGAAAAGCGTGGTGATATGGTTCTGCCCCTTCTCCGCCGCCTGGATGAAGCGATCGATATGGCTCTGACTCGGCTCGGGCTCCACGTCTAAGAAACCCGGGTCGAGGAAGTCGAAGCTCTTTGTCGCGGCCGCTTTGGCGTTTTGCGCTTCTTTGGCCTTCCAGTGGCACGCGCTGGGGTAGTCGCATTGGGCGTGGCAATCCTTTTCTGTGTGAGTGGAGGGGGCGGGTTTGGGTGAGTTGAGGGTGGATCGCCAGCGTCGATTTTCTTCCCAGCCTGTGTAGTCGAATTCGCTGCCGCAGGCCTTATGGCGGCGAATTCTACCGGTGGAGGGGTCAGTGGTTGTACCCCCGCAGAAGTAGTGGCCGTCATGGAGGCAACGTCGGGTCGTGCCTAGAGGGTAGGTTGTGTGACATTTGTGGCAGGACCAGAGCCAGGGTAGAGGGGCTGTCAGGGGTTGGCCTGTCACCATGTTTGAGGAAGGGGGGGTTGAAAGGCTGACTTTGGAGCGTCGGGGCGAGGGTGGGGGTGGGTGGTGAGGTGTGGAGGTTGCTTGTTTGGGGCCGAGGGGGTTGAGTGGAGAGATTGGGCCGGTGGATAAGGAGAGAGTCGACGGTTTGAGAGGTGTAACGAAGCGTCTGGGCTGTCTCATAGCAGCTTCGGGTTCGGCGACTGATTGGAAACAGAGTGTTGATGGAGAAGAATCGAAGATACGATGTGTGGATCAAGGATTTGTAAAGAAACAAAATTTGGCAGAAGCAGCAGCATGAAGATCCGCTTCGTGTGGAAACAAAATAGGAGACCAAAGTGGCAGCAGATAGTTTTGTACATGAAGTCGAGAGAATTGAAGAACGTCCTTTGGAATTTGAAGGCAAACAAAGGAAAGACAAGATGATGGCCACATCAAAATAGAAATGAGACTCGTGTCATGAAATTGCTTTGTCTTCCCACGCCACCTCTTCTTTATTCTTTCGAGTCGTGTTGTCCGCTGCGGACATTGCAATCTTCGACACAACATTCACAATGAATAGCATCAAGAACTTCCAATTTCATGCCGGAGACAGGGGCCCAGCCATTTGACACAAGCGTCGCAATGAACGGCATCAATAATTTCATATCAGGCAAGAGAGCCAGGCCACACTTCGATGGCAATGATCATGGTAACAAGGTGATTATAGGCGACGCTGTTCCTTTCTCTTGTTTATTCCACTAAAAGATCTCAAATTCATATCATCCCGGGTCTATCTGCTTTTGGAGGACACCGGACTCTTACTGATGCTTGATTCCAATTTCTCTTATACGTTGTCAATTGTTGCTTCCATTGTGCCAAGAACGTGATGCCTCAACCTTCACATTGCAGCCAAACTTGGTATGATTCGACTCGCGGTAGTGGAAGGGAGAAGCATGCAGCGGACCAGTGGATGATCGATAGTCCACTTGGATGGGGAGGATGTGCTAAAGGTAATTCTACTTGGCAACGATAAGGAAGAAAATGCGCCAATCAGACTTATAGAATCCCGAGTTATGACTTATCGGTGGGTGTCGTATACCGCCAAATAAGGTAACTACTCCTACATCAAGAGGGATGTATTCAATCTACTGTATAGAGGTATGTAAACTCGAAATGTGTGCAAGATGCAAGAAATATCTGGCACCACCTATTCGCCTATTCTCCAACATCCGCACATTTGCAGAAGATGCACAATCACGAGAATGGTGGGAAATGCCTAAATGTGTCAAAGTGCATGCCGCCTGCCTTCCTTGCCAACAGTCAACATTACCACCGTACAGAGCTATTCCCTATGCCGATCGAATCCTCCGCCACCTTCATACATAGCCTAGCTGGGGGTTAGCCCCGCGGCCATGCTATTCTGAAATGCGGTCCTTGGCACCATAGCATTCTCTCGCGGGGGCCTTGATAAGAAAGCAAAAGATCTCGCAGTCATTTTTACAATATGATAAATACTCAAGCTGACCTTGCATCTTTCTATTCTGTTTAATTCGCGTCTACTAAATTCTTAACATCCAACCCCCACCCCCATCCCCTCAATGCCAATGCTGTTGACAGGCATATACGACTATTTACCACTGCCGGCCTTCGCCTATGACTAAGCCAACCACCCTCCCACACCGCTGAGTCATCCATAACTCTATAGCTATAATATATTGCCTTAGTTACTCAGACTTTATATATTAATACCCTTCGGGGTTAGCCGCTGCTAACTACGTATATAATAATTATAAAATCTAAGCTTAAGAACGGAGATTATTAATAAATAAATTTTAATAACAAAGAATAATTAATAAAATTAATAATATTAATATATATTATTTAATATAAAATATTTTTATTAATAAATATATATTAAAAATATATAATATATAATTATAATATTTATATTCTTTTAAAGTTATAATAAGGCTTTATTATATATTATTTATTAAATAAATTATATAAATATAAAAAAATATAAATTATATTAATTTTTAAATATTATTTAATTATATATAATATATTTTATAATAATTATAATTATTATTATATTATTTTTTATTAATAATTATTAATAGCTTTTTTTATTTATTATATTTTATAATTTATATAATAATTTTTTATATAATTATTTATTTTATTAATAAAATAATTTAAGTAATTTTATTAACCTTTAATATTCTTATATTCTTATTATATTTTTTTTCTTTTTTTTTTCTTTTTTCTTTTATTAATTTCTTTTTTTTTAGCTTTTTTCTTTTTATTATTTTTCTTTTTGCTATTTTTGCTTTCTTTATTATTATTTGCTTTTGCTTATAAGAAATAAATATTATTAGCTTTATTTCTAAGCTAACAAAAGTAAATATAAAATACTTTTTAATAATTAAAGTTAATATAATATTTAAACTCTTAATTATATTATTAATTATTAATTATTTTAAACTTTTATTAATTATATTTTTAAAGAATATTAAATTTTAATAATAACTTAAAGAAAATTAAATAATATATTTTAAAAAAAAGAATTATATTATATTAAAATATTTTAATAATTCGAATAAAAAATATATTATATAAATATTAGAATCTATTCTTTCTTTATTAATTAATATATAAAAATTATATTATTATTTATAATAATAATTTTATTAAATTATTTTGGCTTTTTTATTATTTTTATTAATATTATTAATAATAATATAGAATTTATAAATATATAATATATAATATACTTTTCGAATTAATATTTTTTAAAAATTATTAATTTATTTTATTTATATTAATATTATTTATTAAAAGTCGAACAAAAATAAAGTTATTTAAAAAAAAATTATTTAATAGAAATAAGTAATTAAATTAATTAATTTTTATAAATAATAAATAATTATTAAAAGCTTTAATAATATTTTTATATTTATTTTTAATAATTAATTTTAAATTAAAATATTAAATAAATATTGGAAGGATTTGAAGTAAATAAAATCTTAATTCTAATTTAATTAACTTAATATTAATATTATATAGATTTAGGATCTTAATAGATTCTATATTAATAATTAATTTAATTATTATTATTATAAATCTAGTCAATTATTCTTATTTTGTTTTCTTTTTAATAAATAATAATAATAGGAAATTTAACAATTACCAAACTAGTCTTACTTTAAGGCAAATATTAGTTTATATTAATACTTAAATAGATTTTCAGTTTATATAATATTAATACTTCTAATATAATTAATTTATTAAAAAGTTATTTAAGATCCGGGATCCTTTTTCCTTATTAAGTATATAAAATCTTTATAATAATTTAGCAACTGATTTCTAAGCTCGAAAAGCTACTATTCAAATTATTTTATATTAATATTCGTTTTCGAATTTTGGGCTTTTAGGGATAAGAAATTAAAAATTTATTATACTTATTTTATAATTTATTTTAAACTTATAATCGATTTTATTATTAAAAATTACGAACCTTTAAAGGAAGTCTTTAAAAGAGTTAAATTATATATTCGAAAAAGCTATTTTTAAAGCCTTTTAATAATAATCGATATATTAGATTTTAAACTAATATTTGAAATATTAATAATATATCTTTTATTATAAAATAATAAAAAAGAAATCTTAAATTTAATTAAAATAATAATAATTAAATTTAGAAAAGGGATTTTAGACTTTCTATTTTCAAATTAATATATCAATTAAATAGAAATATAGAAAAGTTTATTAATAATCTCGGTATTAAAATTAATTAATATAAGATTAAAAAAGGAAAAAGTAAAATTTAAAGTAATAATTCTACAATTTAATCTTATTAATTTAATAATCTTGCTAAAGAGAATTTTAAATTCAAAATTTATATATTTTCCTTTTCCAAAAAGGAAATCCAGAGTATTATTAATAATATTTTTATTTTTATTATTATTTTCTTAGGATTTAAATTTAATATTAATTTATATAACGGAATAAATAGGATTAGAATTATTTAATTAAATAAAATTATTATAAATATAACGAACTCCGAGAAACGAATCTTAAAAAATAAATAATAATTAAATTCGGTAATAAAGATTAAGATTTCTTAAATTAAATTTATAACTTAATATTTCAGATTAAATTATAAGAGCTATAAAAGAAGCTTTTAGCCGTATTATAAGTTAACTTTTATAATACCTTCTTTAAGGGCTTTTGAGATTTATCGGACTATTAAATCTTATAAACCTTATTAAGGAAAACGGAACTTTAATAAGAAAAGGATTTAAAAAATTTAATACTTTTAAATTAAGTTTCTTTTATCTAGATTTTAAAAAGTCCTATAAAATAAGAAATATTATATTTAAAAATAAAAAGATTGTTTATTATAAGATTTATATCTTTTATTAAAGGGTATAAGATTTCGGATAAATAAAAGGAAAAACTTTAATAAAAAATAATTTCTTAATATATTTTAAAGAATCTATATTAATATAATAATTAAATATTTTATTTTATTTGAAAAAGGATATTTTAATATAATTAAAAAATAAATTAAATTATACCTTAATATAATTATAAGAATATTTTAAAATTTTAAAATTTTTAATATTAATTAAATTAAATAATAAAGCTTTTATAATAATAAATATAAATATTCGATAAAATTTGGCTTCTTATATTTAAAATATTATAAAATATATAAATTAAATAAATATAAATAATAAATATATTTAATATATATAAGTTTAAAACTATTTAAATATAAAATTATAAAAAATAATAACTCTATTTATAATTTAAATTATATTAAAAAGCTTTATTAAAAAACTAAATATATAAAAAAAAATATAAAACTAAATAATATTAAATTAGAAAAATAATATAAAAGAAATTCGAAGAGATTATAATCGAAATTGGAATTATAAATAATAATAAAATTAAAATTATTAAAAGGAATAAAATAAAGATTCTTCTTTAAAATAAAATAAATATTAATTTTGTTAATAATAAAAGCTTTTTAGGCGATTCTTATTTATAAGATTTCGAACTTTCGAAACTTATTTTTATAAGCTTAAATTTATTAATTTAAATTATATAATATTTCTTTATCTTTTTTATCTTTTATTATTAAGCTTAAATATTTATATAAATCCGGATTAGCAATTTTAATTTTAATTTTATTTAAACTTTTTTCTTATAAATCCGGCTTTATTTAGATTATCTTAATTAAATAATATTTTATAAAGACAAAAAAAAGAAATAGAAATTCTAAAATAGCCTTTATAAATTATCGTTATAAATATATAATTAAATTAGTATTTATATAACCGTTATAGGAACCAAATATATAATAATTAAAGATTTGTTAATAAGAAATACTTAAATAATAATAAATATTAATTAAATATTAAATATAATTAAAATAATAATAAATTTTAAAAATATAATAAATATTAAGGATCCGGGCTAAATAAGAATTTTTAATTAAAAAATTAAATATTTTAATAAGTTTATTATAGCAAAATATAATTTAATAATTATTTATAAGAAGCTTATTATAATAAGATAATATATTTTAATATTTAAAATTATTTATTTAAGAATACTCTTTAAGAATCTAATAATTCTTATAAAGAAAATAATAAGAATTTCTAAAATATCCTAAAGAACAAAAATCAAATTATAAAAGAAAAAAAAATTAATATTAATTTTTCTATTATATCTTATTATATTTTATTTAATAAGATTTTAAATAAAAAAGTTATATATCGAAAATATAATAAGAATTTTATATTCAATAATTATTTATATACTTATTTAAAAATATATTATTAGAAATAAATATAAAATAAGAAGATTTAAGATCCGTATCTAAAATTAAATTTAATAATTTTAAAATTATTAAAGGAATTAGGAAATAATTCGAATAAAATTTGCTTTATTTAATTATTTTTATAACTCTATTTATATTATAGAACGGAATATCTTTTTATATATAATATTATTTAATTATATAATATACTTTTAATCTTAAGGAGTTAAGAAAATCTATTTATATAAATATAAATTATAATATAAGCCTTAGAAATCGATTTTTCCTAAAATAATATTATTTAAATCTCGAAATTTAAACTTACGAAATTTAAATTATATTTAAAAATATAAATAATAATTAATATATTATTTTAAACTTTATTCTTATACCCTTTTTTATTAAAGGAAAGACTTTATAAAAGAAAAATATAATTATTAAATTTATAAAGACTCTTTATATTATTAATAATTTAAAGATTAATATTTTTATTAATATAAATATTTTAAAACTTAAATAATATATAATTGATATTTTTAATATTAAGATTATTTTTGATTTTTATAAAAATATTAAAATTCCTATTTAAATAATAATTAAAGATAATATTAAAATATAATAAATAATTCAGGTAAATAAGAAGCAAATAATATTCCTATTTATTATTATATAAATTAATATTGTTTTAAAAAGCAAAAAGGGATTATTAAAATAAAACTTTATATTTAAATTATAAATTAAAAGAGCTTATATATATTTTATAAATATAGAAATTAATTTTATTATAATATAAAATAAGAAAAATAATATTATAATTATCGGAAAGAACTAGCAAATTAGAATTATATTTAAATATAATATTAAAAAAAGCTATTCTATTAATATCGAAAATTATTTATTTATAATAAAATTCTAATTTATTTAATATTCTTTTAATATTTATTTTTATTTTTACGAGAATAAATTCCTCTTTATTAAATTAATTATTAATTTTATTTTCAAAACAAAATATAAGAATAAGATATAATATATTTTTTTAATATTAATTTATAACTTTTATATAATAATTTAATTAA
>JAABUQ010000205.1_pt1 | contig 131455 bp, 116 predicted proteins | sample 5560001 | NCBI WGS metagenome assembly JAABUQ01 (sample SAMN10711888, study PRJNA513371) | rock metagenome | isolation source: Antarctica rocks | place: Antarctica: Victoria Land, Finger Mt nord | collected 2015-12-18
AAACCCAAATCTACTTAGCAGCCCAGCAAGCCGCTTATGCAGAACTCAAATTGTTATCAACACCATGCGCAGCTTAAACTTGATTTCTCGAATGTTTTTGCGTAAGGTGAGTTAATGAGTTATCTTTTCGGCTTTTGTGCCGGATTATGGCCAGTACCATTATGGTTTGACTTTTAAAGAAAGGATGAGTGTTTAAAAATTCTTTAAAATAGTTGTGCCAGAAACACAAACGTTACTGGCACTGCCTACTCGTCAATGTTAATAAATTTTTGCCATGGTAAATTAAAGCAAAGGCAAAAGCTTCCGCTTCACAAACTGTTCAAAAGTTGTAGCTGTGGAAGCCTCCGGGGTGCGGGGTGTAGCATAGGCACCATTAGGGTCACCTAATACATGAAACAGATCTACCAGTTCCTGCTGCACTGCTTCCGTTATTCCCCAGCTTTGAAATTGAGCTTTTATTTCTTGGGTCGATTGCTGTACGTAGCTGACTGGCCTGCCAATCAAACTGGCTAAACGGGATGCTGCCTCGTTTAAGGTTATATTCTCAGGCCCCATCAGGTTTAGTTTCCAATGCCCCGCCCACGTTTCATCCAGCAGGTATTTGACAGCAGCATCACCAATGTCATCCGTACTGATAAAAGGAATATCATGCTCACTATCGTAAGTAAAGCTAAACTCCCCTTTTTCCTTAATACTTTGCGCCTGTTGCAAAAAATTCTCCATAAAATAACCGGGCCGTAAGGCCAGTACGTTGGTATCCAGCTGATCAAAAGCAACTTCCATATTACCACAATAACTAATAGTTCCCAGGTGAGGGGCAGTACTTGCTCCAAGAGAAGAAATCAGAACAACTCTTTTGATCCTATTTTGATCAACGGCTGCAATACCAGCGCTGATTATTTGCTGATACCATTCGTATAAACTGGGTGTGGTAGGAACCGGTGGAACGAGCCACAATAATGCATCGGAACCCTCAGTAGCACTGATTACCTGTTCAGTATTACTGATGTTAGCAACTACAGGAATTGCACAGTCAATATTCAGTTCATTTAATCTGTTCAGGTTTTGACCTAGTAACACAGGTGTTACTCCTTGCAATGCTACCTGTCTTGCTACTCTGCTGCCTATATTTCCTGTTGCAGCTGCAATGGATATTTTCATAAAGTGATTAATTTCTATAATTGTCGTTAATAATACGCTGGGTTTCCTCTTTACCCAGCAATGCTTTTAAAACAGGCAACACATTCCAGTACTCTTTATAGAAACTGAATTTTCCATCTTTTAATGTGAATTGAACGACATAGTCCTGCTCGTAGAGTGCTTCTGTAGCAGGAACCCTGGTCTCACCATGAAACTCAGCCCAGTAGCTCCCTTCTTCCTGTAATGGGTAAAGCTGTAATCTAGTAAAGGATATATCAGGCATATGTCCCAGTATATTATCCAAATGCTTTCGGTAGTCGTCCATCGTTAAACGGTGAGGCCGGCCTATGGCTGCTGCATAAGGGTACTCTACTATTGCGTCTGGATTAAAAAGTGCTAAAACGGTTTTAGTGTCCTGGTTAAATGCAGTTAACAAGGAATGCAAAATTTGATAACCTTGGGTGTTTTCTATTGCCATAACTTTATAATTTGGGACAAATGTAAATCCAATACTATATATTTGAAAGTAGGCACCCGAAAGTGGTGTAAGCACTTTAAAGTAAGATATGAGCGCAGTGGTTAAAAAACAAAGAAAAGAAAATGAAAATTATTTTAAATTACAGCAAACGCTAAGCGTAAAACCCAGTCTGGATGAAAGCTGTATCCTCAATCAGTCTCTAACACTGATGGCTAATAAGTGGACATTACTATTATTGATGGCACTGATGCAAGGGACTAAACGTAACAGTGAATTACAGCGACAGATCAACGGAATCTCGCCTAAAATGCTTACCCAGACTCTTAAAATTCTAATTGGATATGGTATGATTACGCGAAAAGTATTTCCGGAGGTACCACCAAGAGTAGAATATGAATTAACAGAATTTGGCAAAAGTACGGCAGACCCACTAATGGCCTTACTTGAATGGTCTGTTTCCTGGGAAGAACAGCTGACAATACTGTACAAAGCGGCTGTTTAAGATCACGCCTATTATTGTCAATTACCTTATACAAAAGAATTTAAAACGCTTGTAATAGGAGCAATTTAAAGATCAGCACAATGTTGATCACCTACTTTGGTAAATATTGAGTTAATTAATCAAAGTAAAGCAAACGAAGGTTTACTTTACTAACTTGTAGTTACTGTTTTCAGTAAGGGGTATTAAATTCTCGAGTTTTCACAAATTATAGAGCTACGATTTACATTACAATGCGCTTCAAATTCTCCATTAAGCGGTTCGAATTTAGTCCCGTCGGGGCCACCTCTTGGGACAAACGATAAAAATTATCGCTTGTCCCTTTTTTATTGCCATGTAACTTGTTGTTAATATAATAGATAAGCTTGAACACTTCGCCTTGTTTAGCGGTTCGAACTTTCAATTCCTCAAAGTGAACTTTTCGGGGTATATCGGACCAATTAATTTTCTCTTTTCGTAATGAGCTGATTCACAATATGTTTTGTCAATGGATGTGAGATTAACAAGAGCCGAATCCAATGTTTCCTCTATCTCACCAACGCTCATACTATTGCTGCGCAACTCGCTTATCTTACTTTCCAGTACCGTTATTTCGCGCTCCGTTTCAATGGGCAAATTAGGTATTCCGGAGCCAATGATTTCATTGTATAACTCTTGGTACTCTGCTTTACTAGTTCGAAATAATAGAAGGAGATCGATAAAAAATGGGAGACCTGTTACCAGAGAAATATCAAACGCGGTATAGTTTTCCAACGCTTCGGCTGGAACTTTAAAATAGTCTGAAAAAAAATCATCGGGTAGATAATAAGGTTATGCGAAGATATAGATATAGTTGATTATTAATGTACTGCACAGCGCTATGGAAAGAATGATAAATTGGAACTGTTGAGTATGCATAAATGTTTTTATTGTAACCTACTGATGAGCCCTTTCTTTAATTAATGGCGCACAATGTTATTAAGGGATGATGATATTCTTTTTATGTGATCCAATATTTTTTTAACGCTTCATTTTATCAAATGATATGTCGCCGGTTTTTGGTAGCTAAACAGATTGTTATTGCCACTTACTATCGCTGCTTTTATTTTCAAAAATGTTCGTTGTGTTTTTGCAGATGATAATATTTTATTAACAATAATGAAGGCAAAAACATAAAATAGCTTTATACTTTTGCCAGCATGGATGACTTTCATTACTGGAAGGATGTTGAACTGCTATCTGCTGTTAAAGCGGGTAATGCTGCAGCGTTCCGGGCGCTGTATGATAAGTACTGGAATTTGCTTTACACCAGGGCCTGCAAAAATGTTAATGAGGATGAGGCCAAGGATATACTGCAGGAGATAATGGTTTCGCTCTGGAACCGAAGGGATGATATACAGGCGATTAATGAAGATGACCTGAGCAAATACTTATTCACCGCCTTAAAATACCGTACATTAAGCTATTATGCCTACACCTCGGCACAGGTTAAAAAGGCCGATAATTTTGAAGCAGGTTTTAATGCAAGCCCCGAGAACCTGCTGGAAAGCAAGGAACTGCGTATGCTGTTGGATAGTACCATTGAAAGTATGCCCGGAAGAATGCAACTGATCTTCAAAATGAGCAGGGATGAACATATGGCTCTAAGTGATATCGCCATTCAATTAAACATATCCGAACAAACGGTTAAAAATCAGCTTACCCAGGCTTTAAAGCGGCTACGCCTTGTGGTGGTAGACCACCGTTCTGGCGATTGGGTATTTTCTGCAATTTTTATGTTATATGCCCATAGTAAGTGAAAAAGTTAATAGAGAGTTAATATACTTGATATAGTACCAAAAGCCCTTTGCTTAGATAATAGGTCAAAAGCATAGGAATGGAAAGTACGAAGATCAGGGAGATACTTATTAAATACCTCAATGGAAAAACTTCCACTCAGGAAGAAAAGGCTGTTGATAACTGGTATCAGTGCCTTGATGAAGAGGTACCAGGCAAGTTAAGTAGTAGGCAGGAAAGTAAATTGCGGGAAGATATATGGCAGTCTGCACAGCTTGGCATCACTAATAAACCTGCTATAAAAAAGCTTCAATTTCGTACCCAGATCAGGGTTGCGGCTTCTCTCCTTTTAATAAGCGCTGTTGGCATCTATATGTGGCGAACCTACTCGCACCCGCCCGCCGCAACTGTCGCAACAATAGGTTATACCGATATATCCACAAAAACAGGTGAGCGCAAACAGGTTAATTTACCCGATGGGTCGCAGCTTACGCTTAATAGCGGCTCGTCTATCCGTATACAAAACGATTTTTCAAAAAAACGCTACGTAATTATCATTGACGGTGAGGTTTATTTTGACGTAAAGCACGATACCTCCAAAGCATTTATTATCAAAAGCGGTGCGCTTACTACGCAGGTTTTGGGTACCTCTTTTAATATCAGGGCCTATAAAAAACTTAATAGCATGTCGGTAGGGGTAACCCGGGGTAAGGTAGGGGTTAACGTTGAGGGTAAGCCGGTTAATTTTCTTGTTAAAGGGCAGCAATTGTATTATGCAAAAAACACATCGGCCATCAGGCTTGCTGCATTAAACGATAAGGTACTGGCCTGGCAAAAAAGTGAATTAGTACTTGCCGACGCCTCATTTGATGAAATGACGGTGCTTATCCAAAAGAATTACGGGGTTTATGTAGTTGCCCCTTCAAGATCTGTACGACTCAAACATTTTACCGCCACTTTAAACACCCAGATGCCTGCTGTAAAAGCATTGGAAGTGTTGGCTGCCATACATCAATTTAAAATTAAAGAAAGGAGGGATACCATAGAAATTTTACGGTAAAACAAAAGAGACAGTTGCTGTAACAACTATCTCTTAATACATGCCGCTGTAACGGCAAAAGCTTCAAATCGTTTCACAATCAAAAGCCATACAATGTATGAAATTTAAATTTAACAACAATATTATTAAAGCAATGAGATTCACTTTTGTGTTAATAAGTATTCTCGCTACTGCTTCCTTAATGCTGCCGGCCTATGCAGGCAACAGCCAGATACTCGAAAAGCGGGTATCTGTGAACATAAAAAATGCGACTATGGAAGCCGCGATATCAGAAATACAGGATCAAAGCAAAGTTAATTTTGCTTATGACCACCAGTTGATAAGACGGTTTACTGGAGTTACCTTAAACGTTCAGAACGAAACGCTTGACAATATTCTTAAAAAAGTGTTGGGTTCACGCGCGCTGGGTTATAAGGATGTAAACGGCGTAGTAGTAATTAATGCGCTTACCAAAGAGGAAATAAAGCAACAGCAACCCGGCAAGCTAGCGGGTAAAGTGGTAGACGAAAAAAGTCTGTTCCTTCCTTCTGCTACCATACGTATTGTTGAGCTTAATAAGGCAATTCAAAGTGATGAAGCCGGTAATTACCAGCTATCGGCACCGGCCGGTACTTATACGGTAGTGGTAAGCTATATATCGTATGAAAGCCAGCAGTTTAATAACGTGCAGATAAAAGCGGGCGCAACCACACCATTGGATGTAAAACTCCTGCCATCCCAAAATGGCCTTAACGAAGTTGTGGTTGTAGGCTACGGCACACAAAAGAAAGTGAATTTAACCGGTGCTGTAAGCCAGGTCGATGCAAAGGTTTTTAATGATAGGCCGGTTGCCAATATTGGCCAGGCTCTTGAAGGAGCGTTGCCTAATTTAAATATTACCTTTGGCGATGGCCACCCGGGCAGCCAAGGCAAATTTAACGTACGCGGTTTCGCATCCATTACCAACGTCAGCGGTTCCCCCTTGATATTGATCGACGGTATTCCCGGCGATATTAACATGGTAAACCCGTATGATGTAGAAACGGTGACTGTTTTGAAAGATGCGGCTTCGGCCGCGATTTATGGTGCAAGGGCCGCCTTTGGTGTAATACTAGTTACAACCAAAAGCGCCAAGAACGGAAAACTTACCGTAAATTTTGGCAGCAGCTACAGTTTACAGTCAACCACTACCAAGACCGATTTTATTACCGATGGTTATACCCAGCTGCGCCTGGTTGACGAAGCCTTTTCACGCACCAACGGAACGAGCTATAGCGGTTACACTGCTGAGGATTATGCCCAGCTTAAGCTAAGACAAACCGACAAGTCGCTGCCGGATGTGGTTATTCAAAACAGGAACGGGCAAAATCAATATGTTTATTACGGAAGTACGGATTGGTGGCACTTTTTGTTTAAGGATATTACCCCGGCTATGGATCATCATCTCAGCATCACCGGTGGTAATGACAAGATTAATTTTGTAATGTCCGGAAGATATTATCAACAAAAGGGGCTATTCCAGAAAGACCTGCGTGAAGATGTATATAATGCATACAATTACAGGGTAAAGATCAATGCGCATTTGGCCAGTTGGCTTACTGCTTTTTCAAATACGCAGTTTGCCGCCAATAATTATGTTTACCCGGGCAACAATTATGCATATCCGGGTAAAGGCTATCTTGTTACAGGCCTTTACAACCATGCTATGGCTGCATATGTGCCAAAAAATCCCAACGGTACAATTACCTTTCGTACGGGTTTAAATAATTATGGTGCAAGCGAATATCCCGACCTGCAAAACGGAAAGAGTTTTGGTGGTACAAATAATTATGACATTACCAACACCTTAGGTTTTACAGCTACCATTATCAAAGGATTAAACTTAAATGGCAGCTATTCCTATCAATTGAGCCCGGCCACCGGCTTTCAGCGTAATGACGTTATCGCATGGTCGCGTATACCCGGTGTGATCAATCATGACGGAACGGATCAGTACAGGGAAAATACAGAGTTAGATCAGCATCACTCTGTAAATATTTATGCCACGTATGAAAAAAAGATCAACCTCAATAACTTCAAAATAACAGGAGGATATAATTACGAATTGCAGAAATATAAAAATAACTCGTCAAGAGCGCTGAGCTTGTTATCCGAAGATCTTAATCAGATTGATTTAGGCACAGGACCGCAGCAGGCCGGAGGTAACGCCAGGGAATGGGCCCTATTAGGCTATTTTGGCAGGATTAATTATGATTATGCCGGTAAATACCTGCTTGAGGTAAATGGCCGGTATGATGGAACGTCCCGCTTTCCCAGTAACAGCAGGTTTGGCTTTTTCCCGTCGATATCAGGCGGCTGGAGAATCAGCGAAGAGGACTTCTTTAAAAGTATCAAACCAGCTATCAGCGAATTTAAGTTAAGAAGTTCGTACGGTACATTAGGTAACCAGGATATTGGTAATAGCAGCGCAAGCCTTTACCCTTATATCCCGGTAATTAATGCCGCACGGTCTAACTGGATAGTAAATGGCAGCCAGGCGCAAACCATCAGCGCGCCAAACCCGGTAGTTCCTAATTTTACCTGGGAAAAATCAACATCGCTTGATTTTGGAACAGACATTGCATTCCTGAATAACCGGTTACAAGCTACGTTTGACTGGTACAGCCGCAAAACAACTGATATGCTGATTGACGGTAAAACCCTGCCATCTGTATTCGGTGCCGCGTCTCCAAAGCAAAATGCAGGGGACCTGGTTACCAAGGGATGGGATTTAAACATCAGATGGAACGATAATTTTAGCCTTTCAGGTAAAACGTTTAATTACAACCTGAACCTTGTACTTTCTGATTATAAAGCAAAAATCACCAAATTTGATAACCCTAACGGATTGCTGGATAATTATTATGCCGGACAAGAACTGGGTGAAATGTGGGGATACAGCCTTGATGGCTTTTTTAAATCAGACCAGGAAGCCCAGAACTGGAAAATTAACCAGGATTATGTTAACGGCGAGCGTGTAGGTACACCGGGCCAGTGGGGCAACTTACAGGCAGGCGACGTTAAATTTAAAGATCTAAATAACGATGGTGTAATTAACGATGGTAAAAACACGCTCAAAGATCATGGCGATCTGAGAAAGATCGGTAATTCGCTGCCGCGGTATTCGTTCGGTATCAATGCCGGTTTTAACTGGAATAATTTTGATGTAACCTTGTTTTTTCAGGGCATAGGCAAACAGAACTGGTACCCTAACACCGAAGCGGGCATGTTCTGGGGAACACTTGGCAGGCCATATTCGTCTTTTATACCAAAAGATTATGAGAGCAAATTGTGGACCCCCCAAAACCCTAACTCGTATTTTCCTATCAATAGGGGATATGCCGCTTATCCGGGTTCTACACTATCATTTAATAATGATAAGTACTTGCAGGATATAGCCTATATCAAGTTAAAGACAGCTACATTGGGTTATAATTTACCAACAAGCCTGGTTAAAAAGCTTAAAATGGAGCGACTGCGTATTTTCTTTACCGGGCAAAATCTGTTAACCTTTACTAAGCTTAAAAATAACTATATCGATCCGGAGTCGATCAATCCCAACGCTACCGATGTCGGCGCGAGATCTTACCCGTATTTAAAAACTTACACATTGGGTTTAGATGTAACCTTTTAACTAAAACAACATGAAAAAAATATTATATGCAGTAATGGCTGGGGCAATGCTATTCTCGGCCTGCTCAAAATCGCTCGATCTGAAACCGCTTTCACAGATCTCGCCCGACAATGCTTTCAATTCTGAAAATGAATTAAAACTTTATGTATTGTCTTTTTATGATAAAATGCTGCCCAATGCTGATAATGAGGATAATGGGTTCACCAGTTTGTATACCGAGAACAGTGACAACATTATACTTACCGCTGAGGACGATAAGGTTACCGGTAAACGTACTGTGCCTGTATCGGGCGGCGGTTGGAACTGGGATAAATTGAGAAATGTTAATTATTTTTTGCAAAATTATCAGCGGGGTAATCTTGCACCGGCCATCACTAATAGATATGTAGCCGCGGCCAGGTTTTTCAGGGCATATTTTTATTCAAACATGGTAGCAAGGTTTGGTGATGTGCCATGGTATTCAAAAGCTATTGAAGTAACAGATAACGCGGCGTTAACTAAAGGCCGCGATCCCAGGACAATGGTGATGGACTCTGTGCTGAATGATATTGATTTTGCCATCAATAACTTGCCGGCAAATCAATCGCCCGACGAAATAAACAAATGGACAGCACTGGCCTTGAAATCAAGGTTGTGTTTATTTGAGGGGACTTTCAGAAAATATCATACAGAATTTAAATTGCCCGATGCTGATAAATTTCTTCAGCTGGCTGCTGATGCCGGCGGACAGGTAATTGACCATGGGCCGTATGCCATTTATAATAGCACACCTGATAAGGCTTATGCCACGCTTTTTAACTCGTTGTCCGTTATCCCATCAGAGGTTATATTGGCAAGAGAATACAGTGCTAACCTGCAAATATTTCAAAACGTAAACTACTATACTATATCACCCTCATTTGGTAAACCCGGACTTGAAAAAAGGCTGGTTAATAGTTATTTGATGAAAGATGGATCACGTTTTACTGATATCCCGGGTTATCAAACTATGCAGTTTTTTGATGAAACGCAAAACCGCGATCCTCGTTTATCGCAAACAGTACGTACGCCGGGTTATAAGAGGGTAGATGGTACCGTTGCCCTTGCGCCATCATTCGGCGGAACTGTAACCGGTTATCAGTTAACCAAATTTGTAACCGCCCAGGCTAATGACGCGTTGGCTAAGTCGCCTAATCCGCTGCCCATTTTCAGGTATGCCGAGGTATTACTGAATTTTGCTGAAGCTAAAGCCGAATTAGGCACATTGACACAAGCCGACCTGGATAAATCCATCAAGCGTTTAAGAGATCGTGTTGCTATGCCTGCAATGAACATGGCCAATGCGAATGGCAATCCTGATCCTTACCTGGTAGTCCAATATACGCATGTAAACGGGGCAAATAAGGGCGTTATACTGGAGATCCGCAGGGAACGCAGAATTGAATTGGTAATGGAGGGATTTAGATGGAATGACCTGATGCGCTGGAAGGAAGGGCACCTGCTTATCGATCAGTTTAAAGGTGAGTATTTCCCGGGTCTTGGAAATTATGATCTTGACGGAGACGGCAAAACAGATCTGGTTATTTACAGCGACTCACAGCCTACCGTACCTAATGCGCAGTTTTTAAAACTGGGCACAGATGTAACTTTGGAGAAGGGAACCTTAGGGGGAAATATTCTGCCAAACTCAAATCTCCCTAAAAACTTTAATGAAGATAGAGATTATCTGTATCCGCTGCCTACGCAGGATATATTGCTGAACCCCAATTTAAAACAAAATCCTAACTGGTAAATAACAACAAGCCGCTATGCATGTATGGTAATGCATAGCGGCTTTTATAAAAAAACTAAAATGGAAAGAAGATCTGCTATAAAAAATCTGTGCGGTTTATTGATTGCACCATCCCTTGGCTTGGGGCTGAATAAAAGTAAGGATAAACCGGTTTTAAGAATTGCACACCTTACCGATGTACACCTGAAAAATAAGTTCGATGCGCCTGCCAGATATGCACGTTGCCTGCACCATGTTCAAAAACAAACACCCAAAGTTGATTTTATTATGAATGGAGGCGATGTGGTATTTGACATGAATAAAGAAAACCTGAATACCCTTGATGAGCAATGGAAACTTACCCACAGCATCATGAAAGACGAATGCACTTTGCCGGTTAATTACTGTCTCGGTAACCACGATATATGGTGGAACGAAAACGACAAAGGCCAGACACGATATGGCAAAAAATACTCGCTCGATCAATTGCAGCTGATAAAACCCTATTACAGTTTTAATAAAAGCGGGTGGAAATTCATAGTGCTGGATAGCGTTCATCTTGATATCGACGATACCTGGTACATTGGTAAATTGGGCGACGAGCAGTTTACCTGGCTGGAAGATGAGTTAAAGCAAGCCCCATCAACCTCGCCGGTACTGATCATGTCGCACATTCCTATTTTAACGGCGACTAACCTTATTGAGGATGACACCGTTAATAAATGGGTAATGCTGGGCGGCGATATGCATACCGATAACTCAAAGCTCATCAACTTGTTTTATCAGCATTCAAACGTAAAGTTATGCCTCAGCGGTCACATCCACCTGCGCGAAAAATTGGTTTACAACAACGTTACCTACATTTGCGACGGCGCGGTAAGTGGTGGCTGGTGGGAAGGCAACAGACGTGAAACCTTTCCGGGCTATGGCTTGATCGATCTGTATGCCGACGGTAGTTTTGATGAGCAATACATTATTTATTAAAAAGATATTGGTGTTATGTTGCTTGTCTTTGTGTTTGCAAAAAATAAGCCATTCAATCTGAGGTTCAATTATTGAGATGTTAAATAGGTTTCGTATGTTTATATCTTAAGATTTGCAATTAATCTGTATCAAAAAAAAGCGGTGAGTAATTCGGTGAGTATTGAATTTAATTTGCTATAAAATATTGAAATTCAGTTCATTACGAATACAAGAATATTCTCGTTGGGGCTACTTAAAAGCACGGTACTACCCAACATTACCGTGCTTTTTTAATTATTTTTTATAGGACTACCTAAGGCTTATTGTTTAGCTGAAACGAGTTTTTTACAAAAAAATATTAAGGGGTATTCAATGTAATTTTAGCAATAGACACCCACACAACATTCCAACTTTTTTCAACCTCTTTCTTTATTCAATGAAAAAATATACCTTAACGCTGTGGCAAAGTGAGCGACAATAAAAAAGTACTGCAAAGCTTTCACAATCTTGAGTGTATGAACCATTTTATAACCCCATCAATAATGGAAACCCTATTCTGAAATATTTGAATAATGAAGGACAATGACACAAAACGACTTTCAAGACTGACCGCAATTTTGACCCAGTTGCAAACGAAACGACATTTGACGGCATCAGAACTGGCAAACAAGTTTTCGGTTAGTATCAGGACAATTTACAGGGACATCAAAGCACTGGAACAAGCAGGCGTTCCAATTTTAACTGAAGACGGAAAAGGATATACACTAATGGCAGGATACAGGATTCCGCCCGAGATGTTTACAGAAAACCAAGCCAACGCTTTAATACTTGCAGAACAATTGGTATTAAAAAACAAAGATGCTTCTTTTGTTAAAGAATTTTCAGAAGCTATCGACAAAATCAAAGCTGTATTAGGGCACCCTATAAAAGACAAAGCTAATTTACTTGCAGAACGAACCCGGTTTAGTCAAAACATCAACAGCGAAAAAAACAGTAATAACTTATCTGATTTACAGTTTGCCCTCACCAATTTTCACCTGGCAAGAATTGAATATCTTAAAGAAGCAAGCAAGACTACAAGCAGATTGATTGAGACCTTTGCATTTTTAAGTACGCAAGAGAACTGGCTGTTGGTACGTGTTGCAGTTTGCGTACCGGGTTTCGGTTTTTCCGACTGGACAGGATTAAAAAACTGCATGTTCTTACCGAGAAGTTTATCCCTCACAAAATGACCTTACAGGAATATTTTGACCGTTATCATTAATTTCTTTTTTACCACTGACATAGGGCTGTCATTAGCTTTAGATGAAAGAAAAACGGCATAACCTTCTTTCTACGCTTAATTGGTATTCCCCCAACCAGGATGATTACTTATACAAAACCGAATAAATGGATACGATAAATAAAAAGACCTCTTGTAACATATTCACATTTGTATCAGAAAAATCATAATGCTTCTTTTGTGCCTGTAAAATTTGTGTTTGATATTTAGTACCGATACAAAAAGTGTAAAAGTTTAACGGTTTTTAGGAGATAAAAGAAGCATCTAAAATAAATCGAACAAAATTTAAACAGCTTCTAACTTGTAACGATGTGTAAAAAATATTTAAACAGTATTTGCCCGCTTTCTAACCATTAAAAACGTAATAAGAATAAATACTTTTGCAGTTGTTACAAACTCTTTTTATAGATGGAAATTGATGCAGTAAGCATTGGGCAATTACCAAATGCTGCAAAGCAATTGATTGAATTTGCCGGAGAAGATAAAATCCTGCTCTTTTATGGGGAAATGGGTGCCGGAAAAACCACTTTAATCAAAGCTTTTTGTGTTGCTATAGGTGTGGAAGATGCGGTATCCAGTCCAACTTTTTCTATCGTAAACGAATATCATTGCCCCGACGGGATTATTTATCATTTTGATTTTTACCGGCTTAAAACTCAAGCAGAGGCTTTGGACTTAGGCTTGGAAGAATATTTGTATTCCGGCAATTATTGTTTGATCGAATGGCCGGAAAAAATACCGGACCTGTTACCAGAAAAGTACCTTAAAATTTCAATTGAAGCACAACCTGATCAGCGGCGAAAATTAACAATAGCGAAAATTTAATGCTTTTTCGGCTTATATTTGCTTAATTTCAGCAAGTGGAAATAAAAATAATATGAGTTCAGGTACTTTAAGTGGTTTTTCCGACGTCGCAAAGCAGGCTATGATGCAGCCGCAGGAGTCGATGCTGGAAGTAAGGAACAAAAAAAACAAGCTTTACATAGGCATCCCAAAGGAAACTTCTTTTCAGGAAAACCGCATTGCCATAACGCCGCTTTCGGTAGCTACCCTTGTTAACAACGGGCATACGGTAATTTTAGAATCCAATGCCGGTTTGGCCGCAAATTTTACCGATAACAATTACAGCGAGCAGGGGGCACAAATTGTGTATGATGCACAGCAGGTTTACCAGGCAGATATTATCCTTAAAATTGCGCCGCCTACTTTGGCCGAAATTGGGATGATGAAGATGAACCAGACTTTAATCTCGGCACTGCAAACTTCAACCATTAAAGCAGAATATTTGCACGCACTCCTTAACAAAAAAATTACAGCGCTTTGTTTTGAGAACTTGCAGGATGAGGGCGGTACTTTAAGTGTGGTTAGGGCGATGAGCGAAATTGTGGGAGCTACTTCCGTGCTGATTGCAGCCGAATATTTAAGTAATGTTTTTAACGGAAAAGGTTTGATGCTGGGCGGTATTACAGGCGTTCCGCCAACAGAAATTGTGATCCTGGGTGCAGGGACCGTGGGCGAATATGCCGCACGTACCGCATTGGCATTGGGGGCACAGGTAAAAGTTTTTGACCCTTCAATTTATAAGCTTCGCCGCCTGCAAAATAATATCGGCAACCGTGTTTTTACTTCTGTTATCCAGCCAATAGTATTAGAAAAAGCGATTACTACCTGCGATGTTGCCATTGGCGCCATTCGGGCAAATACGGGGCGCAGCCCCAGTTTGGTAACCGAAGAAACGGTTAGCCAGATGAAACCCAATTCGGTTATTATTGATGTCAGTATCGATCAGGGCGGTTGTTTTGAAACTTCGGAAGTAACCAACCACACCAATCCGGTTTTCCGGAAATACGACGTGATCCATTATTGTGTGCCTAACATTGCTTCACGCGTAGCAAGGACCGCAACGTATGCACTTACCAATATTTTTGCACCTATTTTGCTTGATATTGGCGAACACGGCGGACTTAAAAACGTAATTTGGGAAAAAGCAGGCGTGCGCAACGCCGTCTATATTTATCAGGGCCATTTGACCAGTCAGCATTTCTCAGAACGCTTTAATATCCCCAGTAAAGACCTTGACCTGCTGATCGTTTCTAACTTGTAAACACACCTGTAATACTGTTTTTACTGCCTAAAAAACCGTAATGAAACCTCAATGGGCCACGGCTCAAAACAGATAGGAATAAGGCTCGAGAAGCTTCATCGCCTTTAAAAAACAAATTATACTGATGAAAAAATACTTCGCCTTAAAATACCTTAAAAGAACAGGGAAAGTTTTATTGGCCTCTTTTAACGGTTTTTTGGACGACCGCGGCTTAAAACTCAGTGCTGCTTTAGCTTATTACACTGTTTTTGCCCTGGCACCACTGCTGATGCTAATTATTTCTTTGATCAGTGCTTTTCTGGGAAAAGATGCCATCGAGGACAATATTTATCCGCAAATAAAATCTTACGTGGGCAGCAGTGCTGCGTTACAGATCCAGGAAATGATCAAAAGCATTTCTTTATCCGGCAAAACCACCATTGCCATTGTTACCAGTGTGGTTACCTTGGTTATTGGTGCAACCAGTATTTTTATGGAGATCCAGGATTCGCTCAACCTTATTTGGCGGGTAAAAGCAAAACCTAAAAAAGGCTGGTTAAAAATGTTGACCAACCGGCTGATCTCCTTTTCAATGATCATCAGCCTGGGCTTTTTACTGATCGTTTCGCTGATTGTAAACACGTTGATTTTGACGTTGAGTTCACGCATCACCCGTTATTTCCCGGAAGTTACCGTACAACTTTTCGATCTGATCAGCCTTGGCGTTACTTTCATCGTGATTGCCGTGCTTTTCGGTATCATTTTTAAGTTTTTGCCCGATGTTAAAATTGCCTGGCGCGATGTGCGGACCGGAGCTTTTTTTACCTCCCTTTTATTTATGCTGGGCAAGTACCTCATCGGCCTTTACATTCAAACAACCGGTACAGGGTCCACTTACGGCGCTGCCGGATCGCTGATCGTGATCTTGGTCTGGATTTATTACACGGCGGCCATTCTGTATTTTGGTGCCGAGTTTACACAGGTTTATGCAGAAGCATACGGGGATAAAATTGAACCTGCCGATTATGCCGTACATGTCGAACAAAAAGAAGTGGAGCGGGATGTAGCAGTTTTGCCGCCACAGCATCATATTGAAGAATAAAAAATGCTTCTTTTACCACACTAATTTTTAGGTGATAAAAGAAGCATTATAATTTAATTCCTACTTCGATTTCTTCGGCCCCACTTCCTGCAGCAATTCCTTCGCCGCCGCATCTAATTGGGAATCTTTCTGATCACCTTCACCTAAAGCCCTGGAAACAGCAATATCAACCGGGCGTGGGTGCAGTTCCATGTCTTTTCCTTCATGGTCGGTGATCCGGCTGAAAGGCATCCGCAGTACCGAGCCATCTACCAAAGTAGTGCTGCCGGTAAAAATGATCCAGCCGCCAGTTGGTTCGCCCACTACTTTTCCTAATCCTAAAGTGCGGTACCCTTCTGTAAAATCTTCCGCATCGGATAGAGAATGCTGGTTGGTAACCAAAATAGTTGGCAGTTCCAGCGTTCTTTGTCCTAATTGTGTACGGGCCGGGCCGGAAGGCATGCCGCGGCCGGTCATGGTGAGATACGGTTTTCGGGTAAGCACATCCAAAGCATAGGCGTTGACAAAGCCGCCGTTGTTGTTGCGTACATCCACAATTACGCCATCTTTGGATTGATTTTCGGCATCCAGATCCAAATAAAGCTGGTTTAAAGATTGTTCGGACATATCAAACAAATGCACATAACCCAAACGGCCGCTGCTGATCTTGTTCACATAATCCCGCTGCCGCTGCACCCAGGCTTTGTACAGCAAGCCTTTTTCTGTCGCCTGGTTGGTAGGGCGAACGGTAACTTTATGCGGATTTGTACCGGAAGCCGGAGCAATGGTTAACGCCACACGGCGGTTGATTTTATTTTCCAGCAACTGGTCCAGGTTATCATTTGGCTTGATCGGCCGGTCATCAACGGCAGTTAAATAATCACCAACGTGAATGTTACCTGCCAGATCCGTTGCACTTAAAGGCACAATTTCGGTAATTTTAAAACGGCCGCTGCTTTCGTAAACGGCGCGGTCAAAATGCAAACCCAAACGGCCGGTCGTAACTTGCAAAGGCGTAGAACCGGAAATGCCGGAATGAGAAGCGTTTAACTCGCCTACCATCAAACTTAAAATCCGCCTTAATTCTTCGGGCGTACTTGCTCCGGCAGCCACTGGTTCGTATTCGCGCCGCACTTCGTTCCAATTGGTCCCGTGGAAATGCTCATCGTAAAAACCCTTGTTTTGTGCTGCCCAAGCCTGGTTAAATACTTCTGTTTTCTCTTTGTTGAAATCCACATCCATTTCGGCAGTAACGGCAAGCGGTTTGACCACTTTGGTATCTAAAGGAACAGATTGAATGCGGCCTTGCTCCAGATAAAAAACCTCTTTTCCATCGGCAGAAAATTGCGTATCGGCCTTAGGCAGGCGCGTAGAAGTAAGCTGTTTTAAAACGGCCGGTTCGGTAGCCAGTTCGTCTAAAGAATAGGTGTACAGGTTGGGTTGGCCAGCAGCAGTAGCGGTAACTAAGAGCGTTTTTCCATCTTTACTGATCTTCAAACCGTTCGCATCCACGCCCAACGGCAGCATATTTAAGCGCTGGCGGATGCCTGCTGTTACAATTTTTACTGCCTCTGCTGGCGGACGTACTGTTTTTACACCTGTTTTATTTAAAGAATCCAGCGTAGTGGGTTTCTTTTCGGTAGAAGGTTTGGATGTTACGAGGTTGACCGGACTTGCAGGCGAAGTATTTTGCTCGATGAACATCTGCTGGAACTGGTCTTCGCGGAAACGCGGCCGCTGCGGCACCAGGTCAATCCGTGCAACGCTGGCGTTTTCCGTCCGTTGGTTGGTGTTGAACAGGATGTATTTTCCGTCTGCGCTCCAATTCACATCCCCGCCAAAAGTATTGGCCAAAAAACTAACTGCTTTGGTTTCGCCGCCGGCAACAGGAACCACTTGAACATTGTAAAAAGTTTTGTTGCCGTAAGCGCCGTAAGCCAGCCAGTTACCATCCGGCGACCAGCTAACACCGCCTGTAGCAGTAAACGGCGGACGGCCCAGGTAGCCTTTTGCCACTACTTTTTCCTGATGCGTTTCCAGGTTCAAAACCCGCAGTTCTTTGCCATTTCGAACAAAAGAAATCATTTTGCCATTTGGCGAAAACAGCGGTGCGCCGTCATCCTCACTTGCATTGGTTAGTTGTACTTCTTTTGCTGTGATAAAATTGTACTGGTACAAATGTGCCGCATCTCCCCGGTCGGAAACGTAAACCAGCGTATTGCTGCCCGGCGACCATTGCAATTGGGATTCCATTCCGCCGGTTTGCGTAACCCGGACGGCTTCTCCGCCTTCTTTTGCCCCGGCCACAAAAATATCGCCATGTGCTGTAAAAGCTACTTTTTTGCCATCGGGCGATAGCTGTAAACCCCGGAAAGGCCCGGTGAGCCTTTGATGATCAATGCCCGGACCAGCCGGCGAACCACGGCGGACAATAGAAACTTCATCCGCTTTCCCGGAAGTTACATCGTATTTCCAGATCTTAAAATCGCGCTCAAACACGATGTTTTTCCCGTTGTAGGCCATCGTTGGCCAAAGCACGCGGCCTTTTGTAAAGTTGGTTAATTGTTTCGGCGTTCCTGATACTGTTTTTACCCATAAATTCTGGGTGCCGCTCCGGTCGGAAATATAATAAACTGAAGCGCCGTCTTTGCTCCACATTGGCCACAATTCTTTGGCACCTCCGGCGGTAATTTTTTCATACGCCGAAGTGTTGCTTTTCATTAGCCAAATTTCAGATTGATCTAAATGACTGCTGCCGTTTCGCCACCATTGCTGTGCCGCTATTCCCCGGGCAGTTAAAGCCAGGGTTTTTCCATCGGGGGAAGGCATCGCAAAGAATTCGTTCATGTAACGGTTTTCGCTTACCGGCATGGGTGTGCCTCCTGTTGCTTTTACCCGGAAAATATCATTCATGCCAGAAATTTCATGACTGGTGGAAGCGTAATAAACATACTTGCCATCCGGCGACCAGGCGCTCAAGCTTTCATTCCCGTCGTCAAAAGTCAGGCGTTTTAATTCGTTTGTTTTTAGGTTGAAAATATAAATGTCGCCATTGCCGGTCCGGGTAGAATTGAAAGCCAGATAATTGCCGTCCGGTGAGTAAACCGGCCGCGAATCATAAGCCGGGTCGGAAATGAGCAAATGCGCTTCGCCGCCCGCGGCAGCAACCGTCCAGATATCGCCGCCGGAAGTAAAAGCAATTTCGGCTCCATCAGGTGAAATGGCCGGATCAGAATAATAAGGAACACTGGCAATGGTTTTTTCTGCAACACATTGTGCAAAAGCCGCAGTTGCAAACGCCATCAGGAAAGCCAAACAAATAGCATGTAATTTTTTAGGCATAAAAGAAGTATTGAAAATTTACCTTGTGTTAAAAAGCTTTCAAGATAGGTTTTTACAAGAAAGGTTTTGTGTAAAAATGTTGTGGATTTTTCGGAAGGAAAGATTTTCTTGAGAAAAGGGTTTTTACAGCTTCGGGATGAAAACGATTACAAAAGTTTAGATTTCCTGTATAGAAAAAGCAATTGCTTACTACCGATACAACGTTTTCACTTTCTTTTTAAGCTTTTCAATAGCAAAATCCATTTTGCTGAGATAAGCAGAATGTGCTGTCAGCCTAATGACGGAACAATCTTTTGCCGGCACAGGCGGCAACAACCTTAACTGCTTGATGTGGGTACGAAAATAATAAACCAAATGAATGGCCACCGTATCCGAATTAGTCTTGAGCGCATAATCTGCCATGATGATCTGATTGTAATCAAAAAAACTAATACTTCTGCTTTTGGCTGCCAGGAAACTCCAGATCGTTTGCTCCGACCAGTTTGGGCATTTTTTAAAACTTCTGGCAATTACTTCATCATTAAGCAGTTGTTCAATAAAATCCAAGTCAAATAAATGCTTTGGAAAATAAAAAACACCGGTATTGACGTTTGGAAAAGCAGGAATATTGATCCTTAACAGGTCAATCGGCGAAAAAGAGTAAGCGTTTTGATTATCGTACATAAACACTGGCATTTCATCAAACTTGGGCAGTAGAAATTTCTGCAAGAAATAAATATCACTGTCAATGTAGAATACATCCTGATTGTCATATAGCATCACATCAAACAGCTTTTGGGAGAAATTGGTGCTGTTCCGATAGGCTGCACAGGCAGGGTATTTGGCCAGAATAGCCGTAAGTTTCACATCTCTTTCTGCTTTTTTAACAACTACACTGTTTTTTAAACTTGATAACAGCTTTTCTTCGTCTGCCTCAGTGATGGAACCATCTTCAAAGATTTCCAGAAGAACTTTATGGCCGGAATAACGGATGAAGCTTTGCAAACACTCAATAGAAAAATCAAGATTGTTATGACCCAACAGTGTTTTACATCGTACAGGTTTTACCATAGCTTTTTTAATTGTTATTGCACAGTTTAACTTAAAGCGGCTTAAAGGCTACAGCCCCTTTGTTGATATTTTTTTTAAAATTATAAGATAGTGGGCTAATAGATACTTGGTTAACTAAGGTATTAATTTATTTTAGATTACAAATATTAATTTACAATCCCTGATCCTGTTCGAAGATTTAAACATACGGTTTTGCTTTCCACGGGGTTTCAAAAATTTTGATGCTTACCGTTTTTTATGCCTTAAAAGAAGCATTGATAATAAGTGTACGCGCCCTTTTTGGTACAGCTTATTATTATTATTTTTGGATTATAATGATGCAGCCTGGTAATAATTATGATTTACTGATTGGCAAAATGGATGAGTTCATCCGGAGGTATTACTTAAACAAGCTACTCCGGGGATTGATCTTTTTGGGCGCCGCGCTGTTTTTTAGTTATCTCCTGATTACTTTTTCTGAGTATTACGGGCATTTTAACACGTTTTTCCGTTCCTTCATTTTTTACGGGTTCATCCTTTTAAACCTTTCGCTTTTTTGCTGGCTGGTGGCGCCGCCGTTGCTGGCTTATTTTCGTCTGGGAAAATTGATCTCGCACGATCAGGCTGCAGAAATCATCGGCCGTTATTTCCAGAATGTGCAGGATAAGCTGCTGAACACGCTTCAACTTAAAAAAATAGCCGACCAAAACCCGGAACGAAAAACCCTGATCGAAGCCAGTATCAACCAAAAAATTGCCGAACTAAAACCGGTCACCTTTTCTGCTGCGGTCAAGATCAACGAAAACAAAAAGTTTTTAAAATGGGTTTTGATTCCGCTCGTACTGATTATAATGGTTGCTTTTGTGGCACCTTCGATCATTCATGACGGAACAGAACGTATCATCAAACACAACGAATATTTCGCGCCGAAAGCCCCTTTTAACTGGCATATTTTGAACAAATCGCTTTCGGTTGTTCAGGGCGGCGATTTGAAGCTGGACCTGAAACTTACAGGAAACGAATTTCCTGAAAGCGTTTACCTCGAAACCGGTAAAAACAGTTTTAAGCTGGACAAAGAAAACCTGAGCTCTTTTTACCATACTTTTTCTAACGTTCAGAACAATATCCGTTTCCGGTTAACCGGCGGTGATTTTTCTTCGGAGGAATTTGAAATCAAAGTAAATCCAAAACCGTCTTTGCTGCATCTGGATGCACGCTTGATCTATCCTTCCTATCTGCATAAATCCTTAGAAAACATAAACAATGCAGGCGATTTGACATTGCCGGAAGGAACAACTGTGCAATGGGAATTGCATACGGAGAATGCAAATGAGGTTTTATTTTCGCTAAACCAAAAAAAGACATTGATTACTTCTGATAACGAACTGTTTAAACACCAGGAAAGGTTGCTGAAATCCGGCTCTTACGCTGTAAAACCAATTAACCGTTTTGTAAGCTCTGCTGATTCTGCTGCTTACCGGATTGCCGTCATTCCTGATTTGCCGCCGGTGATTGCTGCGGAGCAAAAAGCAGATTCGATCAGCGCAAAAGCGCATTACTTTACCGGGAAGATCCAGGATGATTACGGTTTTTCATCGCTTACTTTTCATTATTCGGTCCGTAATCCGTCTTCTCCCACAAAAAATAAGAATTACAGGTTACCGGTTAAAGCTGATTTGGGGCAAACCTCGTCCACCTTCTTCTATTTTTGGGACCTAAAAGAAGTATCGTTAAACCCTGGAGACGAGCTGAGTTATTATTTTGATGTGGCCGATAACGACGGAGTGAACGGTGCAAAACACAGTAGGACACCTGAACAAACTTTACGGATCCCAACAGAAACGGAACAGAACAAACAATTGGACGCCGGAACGCAATCGGTAAAAAACAAAATGCAGTCGGCCATTAAACTTTCGGCAGAAGTGGAACGTGATGCACAGAAATTAAACCGTTTATTGCTGGATAAGAAGACACTTTCTTTTGATGAGAAAAAACAGGTGGAAGATTTGCTGCAAAAACGCCGGGAACTGGAAGGGATGGTGAAGGATATGCAAAAGGAAAACGAGCAGAATTTGTATGACCGCCAGGAAACGAAACAGCAGAACCAGGAAATTTTAGAGAAGCAAAAGCAGATCAACGACCTTTTCAAGAATGTGCTGGACGGGAAAACCAAAGAATTGCTGAAAAGCTTAGAACAAATGCTGCAGCAAAACCAAAAAGAAGAAACGCGTGAAGACGTTTCTAAAATGCAGATGGACAATAAATCTTTACAAAAAGAACTTGACCGGATGCTGGAACTGTACAAACAATTAGAGTTTGACCAGAAGCTGAACGAAAACATCAATCAGTTGGATAAAATAGCCGAAAAGCAACAGCAATTAGCAGAAAAGAGTGCACAAACGAAGCAGGAAACCAACCAACTGAAACAGGAGCAGGAAGCGATTAAAAAAGATTTTCAGGAAATGGGGAAATCCCTGAAAGACCTGGAACAGAAAAACGGGCAGCTTGACAACAAGAACAATTTTGAAACGCCAAAAGCCGAACAGAAAGAAGCTGAACAGCAAATGGACAAAAGCGAAGAAAGCCTGAGTAAAAACGACCGGCAGAAAGCCTCGCAATCACAGCAGCAAGCGGCCAGGCAAATGCAGAAAATGAGCAGCAAAATGAAGCAAATGCAACAGCAGGGCGAGGAGAAAGAAGCACAAGTAAACGTACAGCAGTTGAGGTCTATTTTGAAAAACCTGATCACGAGTTCTTTTAACCAGGAAAAGGTGATGCAGATTTTTAAGCAGTTAAACGCTGCCGATCCTGATTACGTTAACCAAACCCAACAACAACAAAACATAAAAGACAACTTAAAAACAGTGGAAGACAGCTTATTTGCATTAAGCAAACGTGTTCCGCAAATTGAAGCTACCGTTAACAAAGAAATAACAGCCATCAATACCAATATTGACCAGGCAATTACTAATTTAGGGGACCGGCGGACAGCAGAAGCAAATCGAGATCAGCAGTTTGCCATGACTTCCATGAACAATCTCGCTTTAATGCTGAACGAAGTACTGGATCAGCTGCAAAACATGATGAAAAACGCCAAACCGGGAAGCGGAAAACAAAAGCAGCCGTCGATGCAGCAATTAAGCCAGATGCAGCAGGAACTGAATAAAAACATGCAGAAAGCACGCCAGCAAATGCAGCAGCAGGGTAACCAGGGGCAGCCCGGCCAGCAAAAAGGCGGCATGAGCGAACAGATGGCAAAAATGGCACGTCAGCAGGAAATGATCCGGCGCGCGTTACAAAATATTAACCAGCAAGAAAACAAAGATGGTAAAAACGGGTTGGGTAATCTTGGCGACATCTCTAAACAAATGGAACAAACTGAAAGAGATCTCGTAAATAAGAAAATTGAAACGGAAACGTTAATCAGGCAACAGAAAATACAAACACGGTTATTAGAAGCTGAAAAAGCAGAACAGGAACGCCAACAAGACCAAAAGCGGGAAAGCCAGGCTGGCAAAAACAATGCTCCGGGCTATCAAAAGGCGTTACAAACTTATCAGCAGCTAAAAAATAAGCAAACAGAACAGCTTATAACTATACCTACGGATGTAAATTTGTTTTATAAATCAAAAATAAAGACTTACTTTAACGAAATTAACCACAAATAATAATGGTGCAGCCAGTAAAAGTATCAGACGGCGAATTGTACACGCTTCAGCTCCCCTCCACGATGGACAGCATACCTCGTTTGGAAAGTTTGGTTGAAGAAATATCAGAACGCTATCATGTTAGTGAAGATACTTTTGCTAATATGATGACTTGTTTGAACGAAGCATTGATTAATGCAATTGTACACGGAAACCAATCGGACATTAACAAAACCGTTTATATCAATGCAGAAGTTACAGACAATAAAAAAGTTGTTTGGACGGTAGCTGATGAAGGCCCGGGATTTGATTACAACAATATTCCTGACCCAACTGCACCTGAAAATTTAGAAAAACTTACCGGCCGCGGCGTTTTCATCATCAAACACCTGGCAGACCAGTTTATTTTTAATGTACGCGGAAATGAAGTGGAGCTGCACTTCAAATTGTAGAAATGCCTGCTAAGATCAATTTTTTTGCAGAAGAAATAGATTTTAAACTCAAAAACAAAAAGGGCCTGCGTAATTGGATCGAACAAACTATTATTGCAGAAAATCATTTTTTAAAAGAAATCAACTTCGTTTTTTGCCCGGATGCTTATCTCTTGAAAATCAATCAGGATTATTTGCAGCATGATACTTATACTGATATCATTACTTTCGATAATTCAGAAAAAGAAAAAAAAATTTCGGGCGATATTTTTATATCGGTAGAAAGAGTATCAGAAAACGCAGCAACTTTTCAAATTCCTTTTTTAGAGGAACTTCATCGTGTCATGATCCATGGAACAATGCATTTATTAGGGTATAAGGATAAATCCCTACTGGAAAAAAAATTGATGACAGCTAAAGAAAATTTTTATCTGACCAATTTGGTTACCATTGATCAAAAATAGCGTACTTTTACAGCAATTAATCAAAAAAAATGATAAAATCAATTGCTGTTGTTCTTGCGTTAATTTTTACCGCACCTGGTTCTGTTTATGATTATAAACTGAAATCTATCGACGGTAAAAACTTCAATCTTGCTGCTTATAAAGGTAAAAAACTTTTAATTGTTAACACCGCATCTAAATGTGGCTTTACTCCTCAATATGCTGAATTGCAAAAACTGGCAGATGAGTATAAAGACAAAGTTGTGGTAGTGGGTTTTCCGGCCAATAACTTTGGCGGACAAGAACCCGGTGCAAACCTAGCGATAAAAGAATTCTGCAAGAAGAATTATGGTGTCACTTTTCCTTTAAGTGAAAAAGTAAGTGTTAAAGGGGACGACATCAGCCCGCTCTTTAAGTATTTAACTTCCGCAGAAAACCCTGATTTTACCGGTGAAATCAAATGGAATTTTGAGAAGTTTTTGATTGATGAGAACGGAAAGCTGATCCACCGTTACCGTTCGAGCGTTAAACCACTGTCAACCGAAATAACCAGTCAGTTATAAAAAAGGTTGCTAAAAGGAGCTTTCTTAAATCGGGGAAGCTCCTTTTTTTATGCAAGAAATTTTAGATATTCTTCCCTGCTGATCATCACGGCGCCCATTGATTCCAAATGTTCTGTATGCATCTGGCAATCAACCAATTCATACTGTTTTTGCTTGCATAAATTTATCAATGCCGTTTTTGAAGCATTGCTTACTTTGCTGAACATACTTTCCCCGCAAAAAATGCGGTTTACTTCTACGCCGTATAAGCCACCTGCCAATTCATCATTTTGCCAAACTTCTACCGAATGTGCTTTGCCTTGCCGATGCAGTTCGAGATAAGCCTTTTCCATATCCCTTGTAATCCATGTTCCTTTTTGCCCACCGCGGAAACTTTTGGCACAGGCTTGAATAACGGCCGGAAAATCCCGATTAAAAGTAACCGTAAATTTATCTGACCTAAGTACCTGCCGCATACTTTTTGAAATTTTCAACTGATCGGGAAACAGCACAAAGCGCTCATGCGGCGAATACCATAAAATAGGTTGCTTGTTGCTGTACCAGGGGAAAATTCCTTCAGCATAAGCATTCATCAACCTTTCAACAGACAGATCGCCGCCAATAGCGAGTAATCCATCAGGTTCTGCCAACGCCGGATCAGGAAAAATTGGCCGGCCATCCAACTGAAATATCATAAAAAATATCTTCTTAGCATATTAAAGTTCATTCTGCAAAATCCTATCTTATTTTACCTGTTTCCATAAATATTTGTTCTGCCCTTCTGTCCGTTTTTGCAATACTTCTTTTAATGCACTAAATTTTAATACCAATGCTTCTTTTAGCACATAAAAAAAGGTGCTTCCTGTTTTGAAAGTACCTTTTTTAAAAATATCGGGATTACAATTTAGCTTCTACCCCATATTTACCGGCGAACCTTTTGTACAATTGTTTGTGCAGGTTATCCAGATTGATGTTGCGGCCTTGAATAAAAGCTGTTTCTACATTAATCGTGATCATGTCCAGCGCATCCCCTTTAGAAATAAAAAGCGTTGCATCTTTACCTACTTCCAAACTTCCGGCTGTTTTATCAATCCCTAAAATTTTAGCGTTGTTTAACGTGATCATTTCCACGGCCTGTTCTTTAGTCAAACCGTAACCCACAGCTTCACCTGCTTCAAACGGCAAATTGCGCTGCCGCCAAAAACCTGTTCCGGTTAAACCATAAAGTACACCGGCATCCTGCAAAATCTTTGGTAACTTATAAGGCAGGTAAACATCATCCTCGTCTTTATCAGGCAGCGTTTGTGTTTCTTTCAGGATGACCGGAATATTGTTTTCCTTCAAAACATCCAACACCAAATAAGATTCTTTTCCGCCAACGATTACTTCTTTTATGCCATATTTTTTAGTGAAGGAAACGGATTGGATAATTTCTTTTGCATTATCAGCATTTACAAAAAGCTTTTTGGTACCGTTGAACAAACCTTTCATAGCTTCAAAGCGCAGGTTGGTTACTTTTGGCCCGGCCATTTCTGCATACGCTTTGGCTTCTGTAAAGTATTTGTTCAGTTCATCTATAATTCTTTGGGCACGGTCTGCGGGTGATTCCTGCGCTGCTGCCCCCGGGATTAGCGAGCCTCTTCTTGTTCTGCCTGCCGCACGTGCAACAGGCCAGTTCAGGTGCATGCCAATGTCGGTTTTATAAGCGGCATCCTGCCAGTTCCAGGCATCTAACTGGACAACAGAAGACTGACCGGAAACCAAACCACCTTCCGGTGTTGGCTGAGCCAGTAAAATTCCGTTGGAACGAACAGTTGGAATTACTTTGGAATCGGTGTTATAAGCAATCAGAGAACGTACATTTGGGTTGATGTCGCCAACTTCTTCATCGTCAATCGTAGCTCGTACCGATTCAAATTCAACCAAACCAAGCGTAGTGACCGGCACTATAAAACCCGGATAAAGCTGCTTGCCGTTTGCCTGAATTACCTCGCTAAAAGAAGCATTGGGCGCAGTACCGCTTCCAATGGCTGTAATTTTACCTTTGTCAAAAGCGATATAACCATTTTCTATTACTTGTCCGTTGCCAGCATGGATGGTTGCACCCGTAATTAAAATGGGTTTGGATTGAGGTTTTGCGGGAGAAATATTGGCCTGGCCAAAAGCAAGGACCGTTACCAGCATTAATCCCCCTAAACTTAAAATTATTTTTTTCATGATGTGATAAAAAGGATTAATGTTGATTCTGAATTTGCTGAACGCCATCATGTTTAACCACGAACTGGTCTTCTTCCAGTGTTTCGCACTCATACAAACGGCGTCGCTGTAAAGTGGGCCTTTGAGCATTTGCGCCACTATTTTTGGCTTGAATCATTTTCTGGACAATGCGGCCTTCATCTGCTTTCATCGCTTTTTGCTTAGCAGCATCTTCTGCATAATCCCAATAGGGTATGCCATCTACATAAGTTTTTTCTGCTACGGCATAAATGGACAAAGGATTGGCAGACCATAAAACCAGGTCGGCATCTTTACCGGCTTTAATACTGCCGATACGGTTATCCACATGCATCATTTTAGCAGGGTTTAAGGTAACTAATTTCAGTGCATCTTCCTCGCTCATTTGTCCGTAAGCAATTGCTTTTCCGGCTTCCTGGTTTAAACGTCGGGCCATTTCTGCATCATCAGAATTAAAGCCGGTTAAAACGCCTACTTCGTGCATCAATTTTCCGTTGTATGGAATTGCTTCTGCAACTTCCATTTTATAAGCCCACCAATCTGAAAATGTTGAACCGGCAATGTTGTGTGCCTTCATTTTATCAGCTACTTTATAGCCTTCCAGAATATGGGTGAAAGTATTGATTTTAAAACCCATGGAATCTGCTACGTGCATCAGCATATTGATTTCCGACTGCACATAAGAGTGGCAGGTAATGTGGCGTTTATCTTCCAGGATCTCCACCAAAGCATCTAACTCCAGATCGCGCCGAACATTATTTCCTTTTACCGCACGGCCCGCTTTATATTCTTTTGCTCGGGTAAAAGCATCTATATAAACCTGCTCTACGCCCATTCGTGTTTGGGGGAAACGAACATTGGCCACACCAAAAGCTGCGGGATTGTTACTTTGTTTTACGTTTTCGCCCAATGCAAATTTGATAAAGCCAGGGCTTCCTTCAAACTTCATCTGGTCTGGTGTTACGCCCCAGCGGTGTTTAATCAACTGCGTTTGTCCGCCAATCGGATTTGCAGAACCATGCAAAATATGGGAAGTGGTAACGCCGCCCGCCAGTTGACGGTACAGCTCAATATCTTCCGAGTTGAGTACATCCGCAATCCTCACTTCGGAAGTAACCGCCTGGCTGCCTTCATTAATGCCACCGGTTGCACCAACGTGCGAATGCTCGTCCACAATACCGGCTGTAATATGCTTGCCGGCTGCATCAATTATTTTAGCGTTTCCCGAAGATATGTTTTTACCTACTGCTTTTATCTTGCCATTTTCAATCAATACATCTGTGTTTTTTAAGACACCCTCTTTTTCGTTGGTCCATACGGTTGCATTTTTAAACAGTACCGTTTCTGCTTTCGGAATTTGTACATTGCCAAAAGCCATAAAAGGATAAACAACCGGGCCAACGTTGGTATTCGGTTTTGGTGGTTCACGACGTGCAACTGCTGTTGCAGGGCCAGTGAAAACAGCCGCCCATCTGGTAGTGGTTCCGTCGGGAAGCAAGCCTTCTCCACGCAATGTAGTTGGCGACACGGAAGAAATATATCCGCTTAAACGCACGTTACCGGCCGGATTACTTTTTAGATCGAAGTAAATATTCACCTGATCTCCGGTACGTACAAAGGTTCCCTGCGCGCGTGTACTGTCTGCACCGTTACGATCGGCAGAAACCGTATAAGAACCTGGTATTCCGCCAACATTTAAAGTAATGGCAGATAAACCTTCACCGGTTAAATTATACCTGCCTCGAAGGTCGGCCACGTCCATTTTTGATACCACATACTGGCGGCCTTCTATCCAGTTTTCATAAATCACGTTGTCTTTTTTAAAGATGCTGGATGAGGTGATGATAAAGTTGGCCATTTTACCTTTTGTAAGTGTGCCTACTTTATCTGCAATGCCCAGCATTTCTGCCGGGGTTACGGTTACTGCTTTTATCGCCTGTTTTTCGGTAAGGCCGTAATCTATGGCTGTGCGCAGGTTGGTCCAAAAATCACTGGCTTTATCCAAACCATCCGAAGTAATGGCAAAACGTATCCCGGCTTTTTCAAGCGTTGCCGGGTTGGTTGGAGCCAGTTCCCAGTGCTTCATTTGTTCGTAAGTAATGTTACGCGCATCAAAAGGATCGGTTACATCGTAAGGGGCAGGAAAATCAAGCGGAATGATAAAGCTTGCACCGGTAGCTTTCATATCGTTGATTCGCTGATATTCTTTTCCGTCGGATTTATAAATGTAAACCTTGCCGAATTCTTTTGCAATTTTTGCTGCCCGCATGGTACTTAGCGGATCCGTTACTTCAAATATTTGCGGCAGGCTTTGTACCCGGTTAAACTCGTTTAATGAAATATTGTATTCTGATTGCTGGTTTTTATACCAGGCCGCATCATAATAAGTTTGGCGCAACAATGCAATTACACCCATTAAAGAAGTTGGATAATTGGTGGCCGCAGTACCTTTGCTGAAAGAATAATGTGCCGCAACCTGGTCGTTCAGCATTACTTCGTTATCCCGTTCATCGCCTAAAGTAACAGCTACCGATGTTCCTCGGGCAATTCCATCCCGGATCAGCGATTGCACGGTTCCGAAACCGTTCTTTTTAAAATCTGCGGCTTTTACAACATCGGCATGAAAAACAGCTTTTGCATTCATTTCCGGTTTAATGGATTCGTTCCAGCCATAAGCACCGGGTTTGGTTGAAACCGGAACCAGCGTACGGTTAAATCCGCCGCTGCTACCCGCACCAAAAGCCTGGCGTGGCGCTTCGGGCATGCCGTAATTTGTAAAGGCATCTACCAACCCCGGATAAATAAATTTCCCTTTTAAGTCGATAACTACATATCCTTTCGGGACAACAACGGCCTGACCAACAGCTTCGATCTTTCGGTCTTTAATCAATAAAGTTCCGTTCGTAATGGTTTGATCGGGACTGGCAACAATCGTTGCGTTTGTAAAAGCGTATTGCCCTGGCCTAATATCCCAGGCACCGTTTACAGGATAACTTTCCTGGGCACTGGAATATTTAAAAATGATCAGGACAAAACAAAAAAGTAAGAGTTTTTTCATTCTGTAGATGGTTTTTCAATAAATGTATTAAAATTTACTGTTGAAAAATGAATTGTTGCCTATAATTAATGTTATTGTTACAATAATCTGCTGATAAGGGCCCTGTTTAAAATAGCTGTATATTCGTAAAAAAATAAATGCTTCTTTTATGTACTCTTTTTTAAAACATTTACACTCCGGGTTGCGCTTTATTGTATTGATTTTAATCGTTCTGGCGATTGTACAATCCTTTTTGGGCTGGATAGGTAAAAAATCCTATACTGAAGGCAATCGTAAGCTAAATCTTTTTACACTGATTTCCGCACATACCCAACTACTTGTTGGCCTAATCTTATACTTTTTAAGTCCACTGGTGCAGTTTTCAGGCACAGCAATGAAAAACCCCACAATAAGGTATTGGACAGCAGAACACATTACCATGATGATCATTGCTATTATATTGATCACCATTGGTTATATACGTTCCAAAAAAATTTTACTGCCGCAAAATAAGCATCTTAATATTTTTGTTTTCTATCTTTTAGCTGCAATAATTGTATTAATTACACTTCTTTTAAGCAGCCGTGGTGTGTTAAACACATCTGTCTGAAAATATTTTTTCTAAAAATTTTGCAGTTTCATTTTTCTTTCTAAATTTGTTTCGTAGTGAATAATCAAACGTATAAAAGCAGCTGGCAAAACCTTTTTAAAAAGGAAGCCGGGTATTGTTTTTGATTTTTCCTGTCTAATCAATTATAAACCTAATATTAACCCGGCCGTAAACACGAGCCGGGTTTTTTAATGAATAAAATGAAGTACAAAATAACATCTTCCTACAAAAAACTTTTAGCCGATACAGCTACACCGGTAAGCATTTATTTAAAGCTGCGCGATGTGTTTCCAAACAGTTTATTGCTGGAAAGCTCTGATTACCACAGCCGCGAAAACAGCATGAGCTATATTTGCTGCGAACCAATAGCCGGAATGGTGCTTCAAAACGGAACAATGTTAAACCAATACCCAGATGGTGCAGAGCAGCAATTTGAAGCCGGAACCTTCGATGTTGTTGTGCATGTTGAAGCTTTTCTAAGTAAGTTTGAAACAGATATGCTTCCGTTAAAAATTATTTCGAATGGTTTGTTTGGTTATTTTTCTCATGAGATCGTAGCGCATTTTGAAACCATCAAACTAAAAGCAGAAGAAGCAGAAGATGTGCGTAAAATACCGGAAATGCAATACTTCGTTTACCGCTATATTATTGCTGTCGATCATTTTAAGAACGAATTGTATATTGTTGAGAACAAGCCGGAAAACGACCCGCAGCCTTCAGGATTAGAACGTATCCAGTACCTTATTCAAAATAAAAACTTCCCCGAATATCATTTTAATTTACAAGGCGAAGAAGGTTCTAACCTGCTTGATGAAGAGTATATTGCTATCGTCGAAAAAATGAAACAGCATATTTTGCGCGGCGATGTTTTCCAGATCGTGCCTTCCAAAAGCTTTAGCCAATCTTTCCAGGGCGATGAATTTAATGTTTACCGCGCGCTCCGTTCTATCAACCCTTCGCCTTATTTGTTTTATTTTGATTACGGCAGTTTTAAAATTTTCGGTTCCTCCCCCGAAGCACAGATCACCATCAAAAACAGAGTTGCGACCATCTACCCGATTGCCGGGACGTTTAAACGTACAGGTGATGATGAAAAGGACGCACAGTTGGCACGTGCGTTGGAAAGCGACCCGAAAGAATCTGCCGAGCACGTGATGCTGGTAGATCTGGCCCGTAACGATTTGAGCCGGCACTGCACCAACGTAGAAGTAAAAGCTTTTAAAGAAGTGCAGTATTATTCGCACCTCATCCATTTGGTTTCGCGCGTTACAGGCAAATTAAAACCCGGTGTTCCTACCTTTAAAGTGGTGGCTGATACTTATCCCGCAGGCACTTTAAGCGGTGCGCCAAAATTTCGCGCCATGGAACTGATCGATGCTTACGAAAAAGGCAAAAGGCGGTTTTACAGCGGTGCCATTGGCTTTCTTGGTTTTAACGGCGATTTTAACCATGCTATTATTATACGCTCTTTTTTAAGTAAATGTAATGTGCTGCATTATCAGGCCGGTGCCGGAATTGTGGCCGATTCTGTTGCGGTGAGCGAGCTGAACGAAGTAAACAATAAAATTGCCGCTTTGCGCAAAGCATTGGAAATGGCAGAAGGAATTTAATACGATAAAAGAAGTATCATGACCAATACAAAGCTTTTAATCATAGACAATTATGATTCTTTTACCTACAACCTCGTCCATTTGGTAAATGAATTGGGGTTAGAATGCGAAGTTTGGCGCAACGACCAGTTCCTACTGGAAGAGGTGGAAGCTTTTGATAAAATTATTTTATCCCCCGGGCCGGGCATCCCATCAGAAGCGGGTTTGCTGTTAAAAGTGATCGAAACCTATGCACCAACCAAAAGTATTTTTGGGGTTTGTTTGGGCCAGCAGGCTATTGCCGAAGTTTTTGGCGGAACGCTCTTTAACCTGAGCCGGCCCATGCACGGGCTTTCAACGCCGATAAAAGTAATGGATACAACAGAAAAACTGTTTGCCGGGCTGCCTGAAAAGTTTAATGTTGGGCGTTACCATTCCTGGGTAGTGGCAGAAAAAGGTTTGCCCGATGAAATAATGATCACGGCCATTGATGAAAAGGATAATTCCATCATGGCGTTGCGGCATAAAACTTATGATGTCCGCGGCGTACAATTTCACCCGGAATCTGTACTGACAGAATATGGAAAAGAAATGATGTACAACTGGCTTTCAAACCCGGAAACGGAAGCAGATTCGGATTTGGTAGCCAATCATTTTATAAAATTATAAGCTTTTGCTGATAAAGAAAGATTAATGGTGAATATTTTAGATCAGATCGTTGCCCGAAAAAGGGTAGAAGTTGAGGCGGCAAAAAAGAAAACTTCTTATATCCAGTTAGAAGAATCCGAATATTTTAACCGTGTTCCGCTTTCCTTTCGCGATTTTTTGCTTGATCCTTCGCGTAGTGGAATCATTGCAGAATTTAAGCGCAAGTCCCCTTCCAAAGGAATCATCAACAATCAGGTTAAAGTTAAAAAAACAACGCAGTCCTATGCAGCTGCAGGTGCTTCGGCTTTGTCTGTTTTAACGGACCATGCTTTTTTTATGGGCAAAAAAAGTGATCTGGTACAAGCGAGGCGCGCAAACGAAATCCCGATTTTGCGGAAAGATTTTATGATCGATGAATACCAGATCCTTGAAGCCAAAGCTCTTGGTGCGGATATTATTTTATTGATCGCAGCAATTTTATCTCCGCAGGAAATCAAAAAAATGGCTGCATTGGCAAAAAGTTTAGGGATGAATGTTTTGCTGGAAGTACACAATTTGGAAGAGCTGGAACGCAGTCTTGATCCGCAGGTTGATGCCATCGGCGTAAATAACCGCAACCTGGCTGATTTTACCGTTTCGGTGGATACTTCTTTTACCCTGATAAAATCTATACCACAGGGATTTTTAAAGATTTCGGAAAGCGCAATTTCAAATCCTGCAACCATCCGTCAGCTAAAAGAAGCTGGCTTCAACGGTTTTTTAATCGGCGAGAATTTTATGAAAGAAGCAGATCCGGGAGAAGCGATGAAAGCGTTTGTGAGGGAGATTTAAAGATAATTATAGAAATGCCTATTTATTAAATGTAGTTTTTTCATCAAACCAAAAAAACGGTTTAGTTATAACTAAACAAATGACTAAATTTGAACTTGTAAAAATAGAACAGGTAAATGGAAAGATACCCTTTTTTAAACTTGATATAGATGGACATATACAGTTTGACCAGTTTTATAACGAGTATATCAAGAACGGGAATTTTAAAAGTAGATTTAATGCTTGTTTTCAAATTATGAATTATGTTTCTGACGGGCACCTAGTTCCTGATACTAAATTTCGAAGTATTGAAAATCCAGAGCCTGCTACAATTCAAGAATATGAAGTTAAAAAGGATGAAATAAGAATTTATACAATAAAGATTAATAAAGGATTTGTTATAATTTTTTGCGCTTACAAATCAAAAAAACAAAAAAAGGATATATCAACGTTTCGTTCAATTAAAAAAGCCTTTCTTGATTCTTTACCATCAAATATTTAGAAGCCATGATAACAAGAGAAGAATTATTAAAAAGTCCAGATTACTGGTTTGAAGCAGCTCAAAATGACTTGTTTGCTGAAGTAAAGCAATATTTAGACAAAGAGAATATTTCACAAACAGAATTAGCTGAAAAGTTAAATGTTTCTAAGGGATATATTTCACAAATCATGAACGGTAATGCCAATTTTACTATGAAAAAGCTAATAGAGTTTTTCATTTCAATACGACGCATTCCTAAAATTAAATACCTGGATTTCGAAGAAGTGATTAAAAAAGATAAAAGCAAGCAAGAAAGTTTAAACTCTGAATTGAGGGGTGGGATTATTATCTCTAATAGATTTAAAAACCCTTCCTCAAATACTATAATAAAAAAAGGCACTGAAAAGTATCTTAAAAAACTACCTTTTGAAACTAATTCAGAAATGGATGAGTCAGCAGCATAACATACCACAAGAAAAGCAAGGTTTAAAAACCGGTATATTAAATATACAGGATTTAGGTTTTCAAGTAAATATTTTTGAAAAGCCTAATACCGATGATATAGCTATTGGATACGACATGAATTTGTCCTTCAATGAGATTGAAGACTGGATTCAATTTATTATAGAGGTAGAGTTTGTTAACAGTAAAAATCAAGTAAGAATCATATATTCTACAGTCTTATCTAAATTTTTTGTAGAAAACTTAAAACAGTATTTTACAAAAGATAATGATGCTTTACAACTGCCTTATCAAGGATTAGAGACTTTATTTGGAATGGCTTTTACACATACTAGAGCTATTTTAGCAAAAAATTTAGCCGGTACACCTCACAGCCATCTTTACATTCCAATTATTAACCCTGGTATATTACTTAATGATCTTTTAAAACAAGCTACAGAAAGGATGATTGAAAAAAAGGAGTAGTATTCATATACTTATTTAATACATTATTTAAAGTTTAAAAACTTTTATGCTTCTTTTTTTATCCTGTAAAAGGAGTATGGATCGATATGAAACAAAAATTTTATGATACTGCGGTTAAGCAGGAAAAAGCTGTTCTGATAGGCATTATCATGCCGCATGAAACAGAAGAACAAGAACGCGAATACCTGGAAGAACTTGGGTTTCTGGTGGAAACGGCAGGCGGTGTAGCAGTAAAAACTTTCACCCAAAAAATGCAGCACCCTGAACGTGCCACTTTTGTCGGAACGGGAAAGCTGGAAGAAATTAAAGCTTATGTAGCGGCAGAAGAGATTGACATGGTGGTTTTTGATGATGAATTATCACCCTCTCAAATGCGGAACATCGAAACCGAATTACAGGTAAAAATTTTGGACCGCAGTAACCTGATCCTGGACATTTTTGCCGGAAGGGCACAAACCGCGCAGGCAAAAACACAGGTAGAACTAGCACAATTGCAATATTTACTGCCCAGGCTTACGCGTTTGTGGACACACTTAGAGCGGCAAAAAGGCGGTATCGGGATGCGTGGCCCGGGCGAAAGCCAGATTGAAACCGACAGGCGATTAATCCTGAACAAAGTCTCCCTCCTGAAAGAAAAACTGAAACACATCGACCGTCAGAACGAAACGCAGCGTAAAAACCGTGTCCAATCTGTTCGTGTAGCTTTGGTTGGCTATACCAACGTGGGTAAATCCACCATTATGAACATGCTTTCCAAATCGGAAGTTTTTGCAGAGAACAAACTTTTTGCCACTTTGGATACAACGGTACGGAAAGTGGTTATCGAAAACGTGCCATTTCTGTTGTCAGACACGGTTGGATTTATCCGCAAATTGCCCCATCATTTGGTTGAATGTTTTAAATCAACTTTGGATGAAGTGCGCGAAGCAGATATACTGGTCCATGTTGTTGATATTTCACATCCGAAGTTTGAAGATCAAATTCATGTTGTGACCGAAACACTGAAAGATTTGGGCGTTGTTGATAAAAAGGTCATTACCGCTTTTAACAAGATTGATGCTTATCATCCTGTAAACATCAACCCGGAAGAACCGGAAACAGCAACTACTTTAGAAGAATTTGAGCAAAGCTGGATGGCAAAACATAATAGCCCGGCCATATTTATTTCCGCGCTCAACAAAGAAAACCTGGAAGATTTCAGGAAATTATTATACGATCAGGTAAAAGCCATTCATACAGAAAGGTTTCCGTACGATCAGCTTTTGTATTGACAGCATACTGTTTTTATGCGCTAAATTTCGGTATGAAAGGAAATGCTAAGTTATCGGCAATTTCAGCATATATCATTTATATTTGACATTGCGTTTATTTGAAAACCCTCCTGCCCGCAAATCAAGATATTATCATGGAATCAAAAAGACAACAAAAGTTTGCCGGAGTTATCCAAGAGGACCTGGCGGCTATTTTTCAACGGGAAGGAATGAATTTTCTGCCTAACACCTTAATTACCATAACAAAGGTCCGCACCACCCCCGATCTGGCCATTGCACGCGTTTTCCTCAGTTTTTTTAACGCAAGCAGTAACGAGCAGGCTTTACAAATCATCAAGTTGCACGCCGCGGAGATCCGGTACAAATTAGGCAATCGGATCAAAGATCAGGTACGCGTGATCCCGCAACTAGAGTTTTTTGTAGATGACACCAGTGATTACGTAAACCGGATGGACAAGATTTTCGATAAGATCCATAAAGACGAAGAACAGTAAGCAGGATTTATGCCGATGGACAAAACGCAGCAATTTGCCGGCCTCCTGCAAAAACACGAGCAGGGGATTGGTAAAGTTGTTGATTATGATCCGCTAACCGATCATCTTTTTCCTTTTGATTTTACGGCTTCCAACACAGAACTTAGTGCAGAAACGGTTGCTGATACGCGAGCTTTTTCTGCCTGGATAGCTGCTGCTTTACAAAAGGACCTTTGCCGTTATGGAATTGGCGGTTATTTTGAACATCGTACTTTATACGGCCGCAGTGCACATTTTAACACTTCGGATGAACCGCGACGTTTACATTTGGGCATAGATATTTGGGGAGAGGCAAGTACGCTGGTTTATGCTCCTTTTACCGGTAAAGTTCATAGTTTCCAGGATAATGATGTTTTTGGGGATTATGGCCCGACAATTATCATAGAACACGTCTTTTACGGGTTAAAATTCTATGCACTCTATGGCCATCTGAACAGGGAGTCGCTGACAGGTTTATATCCCGGAAAAACAATCCGCCAAAACGAACAACTGGCCGAATTTGGCACCGCCGCAGAAAACGGTAACTGGCCACCGCATTTGCATTATCAGATCATGTTTGACATGGAAGGGAAAAAAGGCGATTATCCGGGTGTTTGTAAATTTTCAGAAAAAGGGAAATACCGGCAGAACATTCCAGACCCGAATTTAATTCTTCGGTTTTAAATACAACGATCGTCCGGTTTTTTCGTTATCCTGTTTTATTTAGAAATCAAATCCATGTTGTACCTGATCTTATTTTTTCAAACTTTTCTTTCCGCATTTACTTTGCAGGACCAGCCGGAGTTTAAAGGCGGACAGCAGGCGTTGAACCGGTTTTTGTCGCAAAACCTCATTTACCCCGAGTACTCTAAACAAAACTGTATTTCCGGTACGATACAAGTCAGCTTCAACATTGATCAAAACAACAAACCTGTAAACGTTAAAGTGCAAAGCGGTTTTGGTATTGACCTGGATGACGAAGCTGTCCGCCTGGTAAAACTTACTGCCGGAAAATGGATCTTGCCTGCCAATCATGATCTGAACACCACATTGGTTTTGCCCGTTAATTTTAATTTGAGCGAATACAATTGCAGCACCAGGACCCGGAACGATATGGAACAAGCGATAACAGCTTACAAAGCACGTGAAGCTTTAGTAGATGCCGTAACCAATTACTACAGCAATAAATACCTGGGCAAAGCAGATATCACTAAAGAACCTGAAATCCTCGCGTTAAAAAAGCAATTGGGTTTTGATGAGGATTATGCAGATGAAATCATGGACCAGGCCAATCAAAAACTAAAGCAAGGCGATCGCGAAGGTGCCTGTGAAGACTGGAAATTCGTACACAACATTGGCAGCAATAAAGCAGATGCCTATCTGGCTAAATACTGCAAATAGGTTTTTCCTCGACAACTATTTTATATCGATAAAAGAAGCATTATTGTCATCTCGACCAACGGGAGAAATCTTATTCAAAGCGAGATAGCTGCATGCTGTTTTTATCTACCTAAAATCATTGAAATAATATTTAATGAAGATCCATCTTGCACCGGGATGACAACGAACAACTGCGATGTGTCCTATCAAAAACTATAATACTTCTTTTACCGGTATAAAATTGTTGTTGAACAGCAAAGCCCCTGATGGGCAGGGGCTTTTACTAACCAATTATAAACCTAAATTATGAGAAGGGCTGTAGGAGAAGGGGTCGAACCTTCACGAAGTGGTTATCACGTTGCCGTGGTTTCCCATCATCTTCGCCACCGGGACAAGGAGGTGTGTCTGCCAAATTTCACCATCCTACAATTTCTTTGTCAGCAATTATAAAGAACATTTTTTTCTGATTGCTTGACACAAACTTAAGGGAAGATTCAATTCTTTGCAAATATTTCAATAGATTATTTTTATTTTTATTTAAATTATAATTATAATTGTTAACTGTTACATATTTGAAAAATTATGCCTCTCAAAAAACCTCATAATTCGGAAATTGATAATTTAGACATACAGATTCTATCCATCCTGATGAAAAACGCAACTACGCCTTACACCGAAATTGCTAAAGAATTGATCGTTTCCGGCGGAACAATTCATGTCAGGATGAAAAAATTAGAGGAATTAGGGATCATTAAAGGGGCAAACCTCGAAATCAACCCGCAAAAGCTCGGGTATGACGTTTGTGCTTTTCTGGGGATTTTTCTTGAAAAAGGGTCGCAATATGTCAATGCAGTTAAACAGTTAAAAACGGTAAACGAAATTGTAGAACTGCATTATACAACCGGCAGCTGGAGTATTTTTGCAAAAATAATTTGCCGGGACACCACACATTTAAGGGAGATTTTGAACGAACAGATTCAAAGCGTTGAAGGCATACAGCGGACCGAAACTTTTATTTCACTGGAGGAGAGCATAAAAAGACAAATTACGCTGGATTAATCAATCCATTTTATTTACGTTTATCGTATAAATCCTTCTTAGCTTTGTACGACATTAAATTTATAGTAAGTTATTCGTTTAAGCTATTTATAAACTGATTAATTTATTTGTATGAAAAAAGACTTTTGGGGAACACTTACAACTAAAGTAATTGGTTGGACAGGGAGCACCGCAGGAATTTTAACGGCGAATGCCCTGATGATCGTCTGGATCATTTATGGCTATTTTGAGCACTACTCCGAAAGTTCACAAATGATTTTGAATACCGTTACTTCCATTATTACCTTTATTATGTTGTTTCTCATTCAAAAAGGGCAGAACAAAGCAGATAAAGCCACCCAACTTAAACTGGATGAAATCATTTTTGCTTTGGATACCGGAAACAACAAAAGATTAGGGATCGAAAGGCTGACCGAAGAAGAATTAGATCAGATAAAAGAAGAGTATAATCTTGATGAGGATTTAGAAGACGAAGATTTAAAAAAAGATTTAAAAGAAGAAAAAGTAAAGCCGAATTTATAACAATTACAGCTTTACTTTAATTTGAAACCATTGGCGCTATTTTTTCCGTTCGCCTTTTATTTTAGAAGCTGCTTTTAAAGCTTCCAACGCATTAACCACACCGCCAGATTTACTTAACGTAGTAAAATCAACCTTTTCCTTGCTCCCTGGTTTTAACACAAGGATCCCTTGCATGGGTTTAGCCGAAACCAGGATAACTTCTTTCAGTTGTTTTGCACTCAGGGTGGGATAATACTCTAAAACCAATGCTGCAATTCCGGCCGTAATCGGCGAAGCAAAGCTGGTTCCATCGGCAGTATTAAATTCGGCATCTTTATCAATAGAAGTAACTTTTACACCGGGCGCAAAAACATCCACGCTTTTTTTACCATAATTACTGAAAGGACCGGCCAGGTTTTCATCATTTAAAGCAGCAGAAGCCCCTACACTAATTAGATTGTCCGTTGTAGATCCATCTAAAAACGTGTCATTCGGAAACTCAGGTTTTACATCTACATCCTGGTTGTCGTTACCCGAAGCCTGTACCAGCAATACATCTTTTTCTGCGGCATACTTTATGGCATCGTCCACCCATTTTTTGTGCGGGGATATTTTTTTGCCGAAACTCATGTTCACTATTTTTGCCCCGTTGTCCACTGCGTATCGGATAGCAGCAGCAATATCTTTGTCATATTCATCGCCGTTTGGTACTGCTTTTATCGCCATTATTCTTACGTTATCAGCAATACCATCAATGCCGTAACCATTGTTGCGAATGGCACCAATCAAACCGGCTACACCAGTTCCATGCAAAGCATCTTCAAATTTTAACTGATTATTGCCGTATTTCTTATCGTTGATATCATTGGGGTTATCGCCAACTACACGTTTACGTGCTTCCAGGTCAGGGGTAACATCATTATTCAGTTTCGTGATGTATTCACTTAGTTCTGTAATGGTTTTGGTATCTGTTTTGGCATTGTCCGCTTCCTGTAAAATCAAGCCCCAAATATATTTGCTCTTGCTAAGCGTATCGTTTTTATCATCTAACCTGTTCAAATCATTTTTAGTGAAAGACTGGCCGGCTTTCAGCCTTAATGACCTTTTAATAAAAGCATCGGTAGTAACCAATGCATTCATTAAAGGTGTCAACTGATTAAGCTCTGCCTGTGATTTGCTAACCGTAGAATCACGAATACTTTTAACTTTTAACCAATATGCATATTCTGATTTATCTTTAGCTGCAGTTGCTGTAGTGATGGGTGCATATTTATCTTTCAAACGATAATACTCCCGTACTTCTTCTGTAGTTTCGTTTACGTCGCATTTGTTGTTCGGCCCGCCTAAAAAGTTCCATCCGTGCAAATCATCAACATAACCATTGTTGTCATCGTCTTTGCCATTGCCGGCTTTTTCTTTGGTGTTTATCCATAAAATAGGTTGCAGGTCTTTTTGTAAAGTGTCAATCCCGCTGTCTATGGTAGCCACCACAACGGTTTTGCTCTTTTTACCCTTTAAAAAATCGTATGCCTGGTTCAGGCTCACACCAAAATAACCGTCTTTTTGCAAATCCAATATGTGCCAGTTTTTTGGCAGGTCGGCAGGTTTGGCAGGCAGTTGCTGCCCAATAACTTGTGTAGCATTTATTACAAACAGTGCAACCGCAGAAAGTACGGCTGTTTTTAAAACAATCTTCATGAATATGGTATAAATTTTTGGCTTTTATCAATTAACCGGGTTTGTCGTTTTACCTGGGGAACAGTCACGGGGCATTATAAATTTCTATACTAAAAAAGCTTTTTTTGACGTTTATCTTATCTATACTTCATCCTTAAAACGATAATTAAAAAAGCTTTTTAGTACTTTTGACAAAGCTACAAATTAAAGCAAATACAAAACAGGTTGCAGGAAAATGAAAATTCGCTATAGACAGGTGTTTAACGAAATAAAAATACATTTCAGTAGTGATTTGTATGAATATGGTTTATTGCTGTTACATTAGTGTTTAAATATTAAAAATAACGACTCGTTGTTCTGCTAATAAAATTTAATGGAAGAAGATTTTGATTACAATTTCCCTGAGGATCCCAGGTTTTCTGTAGAACGGTATGAGGAGATGATCCGCAATCATGATCAGTACTTTTTTGATGCCCAGGTATTCGAAAACATTATTGATTACTACATTGAAAAAAACGACCCGGTAAAAGCACTTCAGGTAGTTAGTTATGCACGTGGCCAGTATCCATTTGCCGCAGTTTTCCTGATCAAACAAGCTCAGCTTTTTATCGTAACCAACCAAGTGGCCGATGCTTTTACCATATTGGAAAAAGCAGAAAGCTTAGAACCGTCAGATGCTGATATTTATATTATCCGCGGTAATTTGTTTGAAAGCCTGGAGCGGCACGAAGAAGCGCTGGAAAATTACGAAAAAGCCTTGCCCCTGGCAGAAGAAACAGATGACATTTTGCTGCATATCGCTTTTGTTTATCAAAGTAAAGGTGAATACGACAGTGCCATCACGTACCTGAAACTTTGCTTAGAGCAAAATATGGAAAACCAGGATGCTTTGTACGAACTGGCTTTTTGTTATGATGTTTTGGACAGGCAGCATGAAAGCGTACAGTTTTACGAGCAATATATTGATAAAGAACCTTACAGTTATGCCGCATGGTATAATTTAGGAAATGCTTTTACAAAACTCAGCTTGTTTGAAAAAGCGATAGATGCTTATGATTACGCCATTTTAATTAATGAAAGCTTTACTTATGCTTACTTTAATAAAGGTAACGCGCTGATTAACCTTGATAAATATACCGAAGCAATTGAGGTTTACAAACAAACGCTGGAATACGAATCGGCCAGTGCAGATACTTATTGTTCTATCGGCGAGTGCTACGAAAAGCTGGAACGCATGGACGAAGCACGCGCTTATTACAAAAAAGCGGTTCGGAAAGATGCCAAAATGGGCGATGCCTGGTTTGGCATTGGCGTAACGCTTGATTTTGAAGAACGCTATTTCGAAGCTTTGCGCTATTACAAAAGGGCATTGGAGTTGGATAACGTAAACGCTGATTACTGGTTTGCCATTGCAGATGCCAATTATAAATTAGGCAACCTCCCCGAATCAGAGGAAGCTTATGCCAAGGTGATTGAATTAAACCCGCTGGATGTAGATGCCTGGCTGGACTATTCTTCTATCTTATATGAACAGCATAAGCTGACCGCAGCTATTGAAACCATTGCCGAAGCCATCAAAAACAATCCGGATGCGGCAGAACTTTTTTACCGCATGGTAGCTTACCTTTTTGCAAAAGGCGAATACAACGAAGCTTTAAAATACCTGGAAACAGCTTTAACCATAGATCCCGAAAAGCATTATATTTTATTTGAATACCTGCCGCAGTTGCAGGAAAATAAAGCTATTGTTGATCTGATCAACAGATTCTATCGCCTTTAGCCGGTTATGTTGCGTTATTTACATTTTAAATTGCGAGATTAGCCTATGTAAATGTCCCTACATACATTTAGTAATACGGCCAATAAACATGCAGAAAAAAATTAAACCTAAACCTATGTTAAAAAGATCCTACTTATCATTATTTGGTCTAATTGCATTAATAACAGTTGTTGTCAATAGCTGTAAAAAAGATAATCATACCGAACAGCAAACCGCAATTACCGACCCGCTGATAGCCCAGGCTAAAAGCTGGTATGAAAGGCACCTACCCGGTAAGTATTAACAACCTGAGTTCGATTAATAAATCGGCAAAATAAGTGGAGAAAAATTAGGTAAGATTCAGTATTTTTTATATATTTAAGTGTTTGAAATTCAAATACATAAAACGGAAATACATGAATCTTACCAGTGCCAAAGTTACAGAAATATTTTATTTAATCGATGAGTTTTGTATCCAGTTCGAGGTCTCTACTGCTTCACACAGGCTTGGAAACGTGCCAAAACGTAGCCCGAGACTATCTCAAAGTGAGGTCATCACCATGATGACCTTATTCCATTACGGCAGCTTTCGCAACATGAAGCACTTTTATCTCAATTATGTTCAAAAGCACCTTCAAGCGGAGTTCCCGAAAACAGTTTCTTATAACCGTTTTGTTGAATTGATGCAATCTGCTGTGTTTCCCATGACCTTGTTCCTTAAAACATGCTGTATGGGTGAATGTACCGGTATATCTATGTGGATTCCACACCTATCCGGGTTTGCAAGAACAAGCGGATTAAACGGAACAAAGTGTTTAAGGACACGGCTACTGTGGGGAAATCAACAATGGGATGGTTCTTTGGGTTTAAACTGCACCTGATCATCAATGATAAGGGTGAAGTACTCAACCTGGTTATTACGCAAGGCAATGTGGATGACAGGGAACCCCTTAAAAATGATCGTTTTGTGGATGTCATTAAAGGCAAGCTCTATGCCGATAAAGGATATGTATCTGCCGATCTTGCACAATTACTGTTCATTGATGGAATACAACTCATTACCGGTATCAGAAACAACATGAAAAACTGTTTAATGGAATTAAAGGATAAAATCTTGCTCAGGAAACGTTCTGTTATTGAAACCGTCAACGATGAACTTAAAAATATCTGCCAGGTAGAGCATTCCAGGCACCGATCTTTCGAAAACTTTATTACCAATCTCGTCTCCGGAATGATTGCCTACTCTTTCTTCCCCAAAAAGCCTGCTATCAAATTTGAAACTTCAATGTCAAAACAAATTGTCATCTTTTAAAATCGAACTCAGGTTAACAGTAACAGCAATCTTAAAACCCAGGCTATTGAGACAAATACGGATTGGAGCCAGTATGTTAAACCCGACTGGAACCTTCCCCGCAGTTACACCCGGTTTAATGATGATGTAATTGAAATGCCTATGGACGCTTCAACAAAAATGAAAATAGGTCTAAAAAGCTCACTGCCCAAAAAAGCTGTTTATAACCCAGCTTTTAGCCGTAGTTCCTTTCTGCTCTTAAAGCAATCGGGGAAGTTTAATGCCTATATCATGACTATTATAGCCGATCCCGACTATTTAAAAGGCGACCTGACTAAACTTGACAGGAACAAATATAACAAAAGAGATAGTGATTTTAGTGGAGTAGTTTTGTATGCTACGCCTAAAGGTAAATTTGTAAACGGCTGGTTATATAAAAAAGGAATTATTACTGGCTGGATATCTCCTAACGGAGCATCACATCCCGGAAATGAATCACCAGGTAGTGAAAAAGCTGTACAAAGTTTAAAAACTAATGGATATATCATTCTTCAGTATACAGACTATTATCAATATGTTGACGTTGGATCAGGAGGAACTTCTGGTGGTTATAATGCCACTTATACTTATGTAGGTTCTTCATATACTACAACTTATGTTGACGATGGAGGTAGTGTAGGTAGTGGTGGTAGTGTAGGTAGTGGTGGTGGTGGCGCCAGTGGTGGCAGTGGTGGCAGCAGCAGCTCTCCTTATATCCCCCCACCATGCCCTGATCGATATCCGGTGGTAAAACCAAATGCTGTGGCGAACTCGCTCAAGGTAAATATTGCCAAACCGCCTGACCAGCCACTTCCAATTGATGGTGGTTTTCCACAGCCGGAACCTCAGTCCCCTTGTACCGTAAGGAATACAACAACAATACCTCCAAGGGATATCATAGACAGTTTAAGCCCCAAATACCCATGTGCCAAACAATTGGTAGCTTCATTGCCCAGGCTGAATACCGATATTGCCAGGATTATATACCAGGCTTTTGATTCTAAAGATGGTAGTAATATTACTTTTCTTGATGGTAACCCGGCTGAATTCACAGGGAGTAACACCGGGGAAGATGGGCATACAAAGGGTTTTAAGATATATATAAACCCCTTTGTGCTTACAAATTCGTCCAATGAATACAGGCTGGTTACTTTATACCACGAAGCTATTCATGCATTTCTAAATTCAGAAAAGGATAAATTGGGCGCAGCTGCCTTTGCGGCTAAATACCCGATGGTAAAAGTAGTTCCTCACCCTAACTTCACCAGTGTTGTAGGGGCAGACCCAAATGACTATTGGATTGATACAGGTTATGAAACAAAAGTAATAAATCCAGATCACGTAAAAATGGCTGATTATTTTATAAATGAACTTAAAGATGCTATACTAGCCTATAACCCTAAGTTCCCTCCGGACAGGGCCTTGGCATTGGCAAAACTGGGCATTCTTGATGACACGAGTATTCAATATTATAACACTGCCGAAAGGGATGTTACTAAGGGTAATTCCGTAGGAACTAAATGTACACCATAAATTCAAATGAATATGAAAGGGTTTGCAATCTTATTATCATTAACTGTTTTAGCATATTTTAACCTAAAAGCCCAGACTAAATTAAAAATATATGGTGGTAAAAACCACGATCAATATTTAGGGTGCCTGGATTGTGCTACCGACAATTTAAAGTCGGTGTGGTGCATATTTGGGGATTATGGATCGACACATAGCGATAAATCCATATGGAATGAAATTGGTATATATGGCAGTAAAACCAGCGATTATTCCCCATACAACGAGAAAGCAAAATACCCGCCATTAATTTTAGACGAAAGCGGTAAGTCATACGGATACTTAACCATCAATAAAAACAACCCTAAACGATCCTGGGATTCATTTGTCAATATGATTAGTGAACGAAGGGATGAAATTGTGAAAGATATTCCCAAATACTACAGCGAAACGTTTCATGATTATAAATGAGAGGGCCTAACGGGAATAGCCTGCCTTTTGGTAATATGCAATTGACTAAATCGGCAGTTATGAGAGACTGTATCAAGGGAAACTGTGTAAGACCTAAAGCATGAAACCATATATAACGCTGTTCTCCTTATTGTTTATCTTATTATCATTTAACCTAAAAGCCCAGACTAAATTAAAAATATATGGTGGTAAAAACCACGATCAATATTTAGGCTGCATGACCTGTGCTACCGATGACTTGAATTCAATCTGGTGCATATTTGGGGATTATGGATCGACACATAGCGATAAATCCATATGGAATGAAATTGGTGTATATGGCAGTAAAAAAAGTAATTACTCCCCATTCAACGAGAAAGCAAAATACCCGCCATTAATTTTAGATGAAAGCGGTAAATCCTATGGGTACTTTACTATTAATAAAAACAACCCTAAACGATCTTGGGATTCATTTGTCAATATGATTAGTGAACGAAGGGAGGAGATTGTGAAAGATATTCCCCAATATTATAAGCGGTTATTTAACAATTAAATGATTGAAGCAATTTTCAGTAAAGGTTATCTTTTGATAATATGCAAATGACTAAATCGGAAGTAATGAGAGATCTAATCAAGGGCACTTTGTAGGAATTAAACCATGAAAGGATTTGCAATCTTATTATCATTAACTTTTTAGCCTCTTTTAACCTAAAAGCCCAGACTAAATTAAAAATATACGGAGGTAAAAGTCACGATCAATATTTAGGGTGCCTGGATTGTGCTACCGACGATTTAAACTCGGTGTGGTGCATATTTGGGGATTATGGATCGACACATAGTGCCAAATCCATATGGAATGAAATTGGCTTGTACGGCAGTAAGTCGAGTAATTATTCTCCTTTCAACAAAAAAGCAAAATACCCACCATTAATTTTAGACGAAAACGGTAAATCACATGGATATTTGACCATAAATAAAAATAACCCTAATCCTCGAATTCAATTGCAAATACAATTTGCGAATATAGGGATAGGATTGTTGAAGATGTCCCAAAATTCTATAACGAAATATTGCGCAAGGTCTATTGAACCATCTCCTCGTCTACAGTTAAATGCTCTTTTGAGCCATAAGCTGACTGCATGGGTTTGCATTTAAAAATCTATTGTATGAAGAAAATTGTTAGATCACTAATAACTGGATTGATACTGCTATTTATAATGACGAATGTTTATGCACAGAAAAATACAAACAGGGATACTGTTTATTATTTAGTAGATACTACAGCTGTACCAGTAAATGATCGAATGTTTGATATTGGAGTTGAGGGTAATTTTCATTATTATAAACTTATGTGTAAGTGTTATCCCTGGCAATTGAACCCGGCGTTTACTTATGTCGTAAAGAGAAAAGGAATAAGTATGTCTAAACACGAGATCGAAAAAACACAATTTATAACTTTACAAAAACTAATTGATATAGCCGTTCAATATGGTATCAGCAGGGTTGAAAAAACTGTATTTTATTTTATTGAGCCCGGCGATAATGCTTTCATTAAACACCAGGTTTATCTATTGGAACCCAGAAAACCTTACATTTCGTATGATATTCAAAGTGTAGGTAAAAAAAATAACCCTTAACTTTTCAACTGGCACATATATGCAGGGTAAGAATTGAGTGTAAAAGCTACTTGTGTCCTATTATGATAAAGACCCCAATTTCACAAGTGTTGTAGGGGCAGATCCTAACGACTATTGGATAGATACAGGCTATGAAACAAAAGTCGTAAATCCAGCGCACGTTACCATGGCTGATTATTTTATTAATGAACTTAGGGATGCCATACTTGCCTATAACCCTAATTTCCCTCCGGACAGGGCCTTAGGCATTGGCAAAAATAAACGTTACTCTAAACGATCTTGGTTATCAATCGCTAATGACATTTGCCAACGAAGGGATGAAATAGTGAAAGACATGCCCAAATATTACAGCGAAACGTTTCATGATTTTCATAAGTGAAAATTTATTGATACAATTGTTGTTCGCATTCTACATTGTAATTGTTATGCTGTTTCCAATGCGCCTTTAAGCCATAAGTTTTGTTTTTTTTTTACATTTACGACTTTCAGGAAAACCAGCGTATAGCTAGTTTTTAATCAATATTGTATTTTAATGAATTATTCTCTAAGTAATATTCCGGAGCGTACGCAAAAACCAAGATCATCAGGTTATACCATGGTGATGGACAAAGGTTTAAGTTTAAGGCAGGTAGAAGATTTTCTGGAAGTATCCGGGCAATATACAGATATTGTGAAACTGGGCTGGGCAACTTCTTACGTTACACCAAATCTTACCGAAAAATTAAAGTTATACCGTGATGCCGGCATTCCGGTTTATTTTGGCGGTACTTTGTTTGAAGCCTTTATTACCCGTGGCCAATTTGATGATTACCGCCGTGTGCTGGATCAATACAAAATGGAATATGCCGAAGTTTCTGATGGTTCTATCACGATTGATCACGATGAAAAATGCAATTATATCAAAGATTTAAGCAAGCAGGTAACTGTTATTTCTGAAGTTGGCTCTAAAGACGTAGAGAAAATTTTTGCTCCATATAAATGGATCAAGCTGATGAATGCCGAATTGGAAGCTGGTTCCTGGAAAGTGATTGCCGAAGCACGTGAAAGCGGAAATGTTGGTATATACCGGGATTCGGGCGAAGTAAGGCAAGGTTTGGTAGATGAAATCCTTACACAAATCCCCGAAGAAAAAATCATTTGGGAAGCACCGCAAAAAGCACAACAGGTTTGGTTTATCAAACTGATTGGTGCAAATGTTAATTTGGGCAATATTGCACCGGCAGAAGTTATTCCGCTGGAAACAATCCGTCTTGGTTTGCGCAGCGATACATTTTCCTTCTTCTTAAATCAATAAGCTGTTTTTTATACTGTTCATCTATCATCTAATTTAAAATCCGCTTACAAAAGCATGAAGAAATACGGATTGATAGGCTATCCTCTAAAGCATTCTTTTTCTAAAAAATATTTTACAGAAAAATTTGCTGCCGAAAAGACAGAAGATTGTATTTACGAACTGTTTGAGCTGGAAGATCTGAGCACTTTTCCGGAATTTATCAAAGCCCACCCTGATTTATGCGGCCTTAACGTAACCATACCTCATAAAATAGGCGCAGTATTTTATATGGACCGGGTTGATGATGAAGCAAAAAAAGTAGAAGCCATCAACTGTGTCCATGTGATTAGGAAAAGTACTGTTGAAGCTGTTTTTTCAACTGAAGCAGGTTTTGCAGGTTCGGATTTCCGGCTGGAAGGATATAATACCGATATTTATGGTTTTGAACATTCGCTAAAACCGCTGCTGAAGACCCAACATATTAACGCACTGGTTTTAGGTGATGGTGGCGCAAGCAGGGCTATAAAATACGTATTGAAAAAACTAGGGATCGCATTTCAGGTAGTGTCACGAAGGCCTGAACCGGGGCAAATTTCATATGAACATATAACACCGGAGCTAATCAGCAGGTATAAATTGATCATTAACACCACGCCTTTAGGCACCGCACCAGATACAACTGCTTTTCCGCCTATTCCTTACGATACCATCACACATCAGCACTTATTGTACGACCTCATTTATAACCCTGAAAAAACGGCGTTCTTACAAAAAGGGGAAGCACTGGGCGCAATTATTAAAAACGGTTATGAGATGCTTGTTTTACAGGCAGAAAAATCATGGGAGATCTGGAACACATAAAGCAAAAACGATTACATGAATAAAAAGTGGTCTTTAGTTTTGTTTTTTGCCGGATTAGCCCTGCTTTTTTCGTGTGGCAATAACCATGATTTTACCCCCAAACCGCGTGGTTTTTTTCGGATTGTTTTTCCCGAAAAAAAATACCGCGCTTACGCTGGCAATTGTCCGTTTACTTTTTCTTATCCGGTTTATGCCGATATCCAACCTGATAAAAACAAGAATGCACAGCCTTGCTGGTTTGATATAGAATTTCCTGAATTTAAAGGCACTTTACACCTAAGTTATATGCCGATAACTTCGAAAAAGGTTTTCAACGAATTGATTGAAGATGCACATACTTTCGCATTTAAACATTCGGTAAAAGCAACTGCCATTGATGAAGGGACAATGACATACCCGGACCGCAAAATGTACGGCATTTATTACCGGATTGACGGCAATGCAGCATCGGCAGTACAGTTTTATTTAACAGACAGTACAAAAAATTATCTAAGAGGCGCGTTGTACTTTAATGAAGTGCCAAGGCAGGATTCTATCAAACCAGTGTTGGAATTTGTAAAGAAAGATATTGATATGATGATTAAAACGCTCCGTTGGAAAAATTAACGATGCTTCTTTTATCACCTAAAAATCAGTAAACCAATTAGCTTTTGTCCAGCACTTTTTCTGCATCCCTGGTTATTTCCAGGCTTTGTTTTTTAGGGAAATTAAACAGCAGGGAAGTGATGACCGGAATAAGAAATACGGCAACGGTAAATACAGAAACAAAAAGATCGGTTTTTTTGCCTTCTAATATTTCTGCAAAAGGTGTTCCCGGATAAAAATGGGTGTACACAGAGGCTGTAAGTTTAAGGCCAAGTACGCCAATCACCACAAAAGCAACAGTTTCTAAAAAAGTAAACTTTTCGATCAGCTTAACAAAAGCCTGCGCCACAAAACGCATGGCCAGGATGCCTATAAAAACGCCAACATAGATCAGGAAAACATGTTTGGTAAAAGCAACCGCAGCAAAAACATTGTCGATAGAAAACGCCAGGTCCATCACTTCCACCAAAGCTACTGTTGCCCAAAAAGTACCAACCAGCCCAACTGTAGAACGGTAAACCCAGTTTTCGTTTTTGTTGACCGTTTCATCTTCACCACCTTCTTCAGCTTTGGTTTTTCCTTTAAAGTAATCAAACGCTAAATAAAGCAAATACAAGCCGCCCAAGGGCTTTAACCACCAGATTTTAACCAACCAGGCAGCCAGAAATAAACAAATGCCACGGAAAACATACGCTCCTAAAATGCCGTACTTTAATGCTTTGCTCCTTTGTTCTTTCGGCAAATCAATTACCATCGTTGCCAGAACTGCTGCATTGTCCACAGACAGCAAACTTTCGATCACGATTAAATTTAAGATGATAAGCAAACCCGCCTGAATGTCTTCGCCTAATAACCGATGTAAAATATCCATATTGATTTGTTAATGCTTCTTTTATGACCTCTTTTTAATGTTTTTGTTACCGATGGGAAGATATAAAATTAAATCATGTCCGTATTCAGCATGGCTTTTAAAATATTGGCCTGTGCATCAAAGTTGCCAATATTTTGCAGGAAGCGGAGATCTGTCAGCTTTTTATAATTTTCTGCCAACAGTGTTTTTATTTCCTGCGGAAGATAAGTTTTTGTTCCGTCAATACTGCTTTGCAGTTGATCATTCTTGTCCTTCAGTTCCTGGATCATTTTTCCTTTGTTTGAAATTTGATTGGTAAAGCCAATGTTTTTCAATTTAGCAAAATCACAAAAAAGGAATAAGTTTTTAGCCGGATAAAAAAGGAAATATTTATCTGTGTCAACAAATTTATAAACTTCTGCTACGGTATTTCCGGCTTCTAATCCGCAAAAAAATTCAGTTTTAAAATCATACTTGCACAATAATCCCAACAGTTTTTTCTGGATCGCCACGTAAGCATTGGCATAAACTTCGGCCTGATCATAATGTGTCAATTCGTTTAACAACCCTATCGGGACTTCGTAATAAAAATCCTGTGAAAACCGGGAGCTAAAGCTGTTGATGTTTTTAGAAAACGGATATTCATCCACATTGTCCGACAAAAACTGGTACAGGCGCCGCAACGAAATATTCATTTTAAGCGATTGCTTCTGCTGGCCCTGCTGGTAGCTTTTTTCGGTATAAAAAGAGCTGGAAAGCTTGTCTGTCAGCTCTTTGTTCAGCTCCATTTCATCAAACAGCAAGCTTACGTTTTTCTCATTGCTTTTTTTGATCTTCTTTAAAAGTTCGATCAAACTTGCCGTGTATTGCTGATGAAAGAGTTCGAGGTTATTGGCATCCAGCTCCGGGTTTTGCTCAAACATCTGGTGGATTACCTGGCTGCGCAGATAAATTTTGTAGATGATTTCCTCTTCAAAAAAAGCGGCAAGCAACTGTAATTTACTGATGATCCGTTTAGATTCATTAAATATCGTTGCCAGATGCTCGTCCATTCATACAAAATTACTTAATACTGGTTACATTTTTCTTCAGTTCGGCCTCCAAATTCTGCAACTCGGTATTCAACACTTTACGGTTCTGGTTGCCTTCATCGTGGATGCGTTTTACTTCGTTCAGCGTTTCGATCAATGATTGCGTAGTCCTTTTTAAAGTATCGATAGAAACCACTGTTTTTTCGTTTTCGCGGGCCACGTCAATGCTGTTTTGTTTCAGCAACTCAGCGTTTTTTTGTAGGATTGTGTTTGTGGTGTCCGAGATTTTCTTCTGCACCTCTACGTGCTGTTTTTGCCGGTGCAAAGCTACTGCGATGGTTAGTTGGTTTTTCCAAACAGGAATCGTAGTGGAGATAATGGATTGCGCTTTTTCTGCTATAGAAGTATTGTTGTTTTGCACCACCCGGATTTGCGCCAGCGATTGCATCATGATAAAACGTACCACTTTTAAATCGGCCAGGCGTTTGTCCAACCGATTTACAAAATCGCGCAGGTCGGCAATTTCATAATCGTTGTAATCAGCAGCATTGGCATCCATTTGTGCCAGCTTTTCGCTCAGTTCCTTGTACTTTAGCTGGCCTGAAATGATCAGCTCCTCCATTTGTTTGATGTAACTTACGTTACTATCGAACATGGTTTGCAGCGAGCTGTTGTCTTTAATCGAATTAAGCCTTCCAACTTTGATTTTATTGGTGATCTTATCAATATTGTTCACAACCGTATCATACTTCTGAAAAAGTTTTTGTGTGTCCACCACGATCTTTTTAAGGAACGGGATTTTGGAAAGGATTTGCTTGAATCCGCTTTGGTCCAATTCATCCACATCAATATAATTCAGTTCCGAAAGCAGATCGGTGATTAAACCGCCCACTTCCCCCGAGTCGTAAGTACGCACCGAAGTTAAAAATGCGTTGCTGTATTTTTCCATCGAGTTTTGCACTTCCACACCGTAGTTCAGGATAGAATTTACATCGCCCGGGTTGATGGTTTTGCTGATCTCGCTTAACTTCTGCTCGTCTTCAGGCGTAATTTTGGATAAATCAGCATTGCCATCTTTATCCAGCTTAACAGAAGGAATACTTGGATTTTGATTGACCGGATTGGTTTCCATCATTGTTTTTAAAATTAGAGTTGAGGATGATACAGATGTTACAGCAAATTTAGCCGGATGCTTCTTTTACCGGTAAAAAATTGGTGCGCTACAGATACTGGTTCATAACCGTGTTGATTGTTTCGGGCAGTTTTTTATCTTTTGTAGGTTCGCCTATTGCGTTAAATTTCCATTCGCCGTTCCGTTTGTAAAAAACACCCAACACCATCGAAACATAACCCGAAAAATTAGAATTGTGGGCGATGTCATAAGTGGCAAAAACCTCCCTTACCATTTTAGGCGTACCTTCGTAAATGCGGATTGAAGCAAAAGGGATCTTGCCAAAATCGTGCCCGCGGAAACTGTTAAGCACAAAGGCCACGTGTTCAATGTTGCTGTTCAGCAAAGAAAAGTCAAGCGAAATTACTTCGTTGTCCAAACCGTCGTCGCCGTCAACATCGCCGGTCAAATCATCGCCGCTGTGTTTTACCGAACCGTTTTTAGAAGTTAAATTACCAAAGTAAATGGTTTCCTGCAGTTTTTTTGAACCGTCGAACAGTGCGCAACTGGCATCCAGGTCCACTGCTTCTTTTGTGGTGCCAAAGCCAAAAAAGCCTTTCTTTTCAATAGCGCCCCAGTTGATGCCTACGCAAATGCTTTGCAGTTTGCTGCCGTTGCTTTTTTCAAGGTTGATGCGTTGCCCCTTTTGAAGATTTATGGCCATAATTTTAATTGTATTTGTTTAAATAATCCTGCAAACCGCCTTTCATGCCCACACCTACGGCTTCAAATTTCCATTTGCCTTCGCGTTTGTAAATGCGGCCAAATTCTACTGCTGTTTCAATGGAAAAATCTTCTTCCAGTTCGTATTTTAATAATTCTGCATTGCTCACGCTATCAAAAATACGCACAAAAGAGTTTTTAACCTGACCAAAATTTTGCCTTCGGGCAGCGGCTTCATGGATCGTAACCACTACCGTTAGTTCAGTTGCCCGCGGATCAATTATAGAAAGATCAATTTTAACCTGTTCGTCGTCGCCTTCGCCTGCACCGGTCAAATTGTCGCCGGTATGTTCTACACCGGCATCGGGAGATGTAAGGTTGTTGTAGAAAACAAAATGCTCGTCCGAAAGCAGCTTTTTATTTTCCCCCAGAATAAAAACAGAAGCATCCAGGTCAAAGCCGGTGCCTGATGATGAACTATTGGTGTCCCAGCCTAAACCAATGGTAAATTTTGGTGCGTTGATCGCTTCCCTTTGTCCTTTTTGCAAGTTAATTGCCATGTTGAAGTTGTTTTTTAGTATTGAGGTAATGCTTTATGTAATTCAAATTTACACTATAACTTTCCATTAAATGGTAACTGTTGCCTAAAGCCATATTGTAAAGATGGGTAATAAAAGTATCAGTTTGGTTTTGCAGGAAAATACAAAAGCTGCTGTTTTCGTAATTTAACAAGTATTTTACCAATCTTGTATTGATACAAAAATGATTGCTGTTGATGATTTTGTCCAGGTCAAAAATGGTTTTTACGGCATGATAGTTTAAATGATTTTCAAAATTCGGATGAATGTTTTTGTTCACCAATTCTGCAAAATACAACAGGTGTATTTCGTTTTTCAGATCATTTTCCCTGATCATTTTCAGGATCATCCGTTCATGGCTGCCGGTAATTTTTATATCGTCCAAAAACAACAAGGTTTTGCCGGGGATGAATGTTTTATCAATATGAAAAAAATCCTTGCTGATTAGGCTGGTCCTTTCTTCAGCATTTAATTCGCCGTAATCTTCTTTGTAAGTAACCGTACGATGTACTTTTGCTTCCTGCACAACCGGAAAGCCATGATCGGCCAGCCATTGGTTCAACTGATACACAAAATGGTTTTTCATGGCAAAAGTAGCCGTGGGAATAAAAGAATACGGACTGGAAATGACTACAATTTGTTGATGGACAGGATTGGCAACAAGTTTTTCGATAAAACCGTTTGCGAGATCGGTACCAAAGGCTTTTGCAACGGCTTCATCACCAAATTTAAAACGGCTGTAATCATCGGCACAAAAACCAAAATTTTGTGTATTGCTAATTTCATGTAATGAGTAGGTTGACAACATCAGTTGATTAAACTTAAAATCTGTTGACCGTTCGGGTTGATGAGCAAACTTTGAATCCCAGCCGATTCTGCCCCTTTTATATCAGCAATTTCATTATCACCAATATGAATGATTTTATTTAAACTGATGCTTTCTGTTCTGGTCCCTGCAATTTCCTTTAACATCAGCTTAAAAAAATCAGGATTGGGTTTAGACATTCCGGCTTCGTCAGAATACAGCTGGAAATCAAAATAACCATCTAATTTAATTTGCTTTAATACTTTACGCAAAGTTTTTCCGCGGATAAAACCAGTATTGCTTAAAATGCTGACGGTACTTCCCCCGCTTTTGCAAATGTGCTCCAAAATCTTTATCGTTTCGTTGCAATATACAAAAGGTAAATGCTTAAACAGCAAGCTTTCTATCTCCTGGTCCAGCAAAACCAGGTCAACTTCCTGCAAAGGAAAACGGCCTTCGTTCATCCGGCTGATTACCATCAGGTACATTTCATCGGCATCAATGTTTTTACCTGTTTTTTCGTTAACGGCATTGCACATCAAATCAACCTGCCTGAATATAGAATCTACTTCTTCTGTTGTTTTATGCCGAAGGTTAAAACGATGGTAAAAAAAGTTAGTTCTTTCCTGTTTAAAAAGCGGATTGGAACGGATAAGCGTTAACCACAGGTCAAAAGAATAATGCCTATATTTTAGCATACTGTTTTTATGGGCATAAAAATAGGCAATAGCTGCCGAATTTTATGTGATAAAAGAAGCATTGGTTATCCATCCCCGGCCTAATGAAGGGCAGGAAGAATTTAAACAGTTCAATTTATTACATGAAAAGAAGCAGCCTTAAATTAAATAATTGGTTTACCTGTTAAAGGTATAAAAAGGCTTTTATAGAAAATGTCTGCAATTCCTTAACTTTAAAAAGAAGTAAGTACAGGTGGGTGGTGTGGTTGTTAATCCAATGCTTCTTTTACCAGGGGAAAATCAGCACGCCTTGGCATAATACTGTTCAACTTTATCTATTAAATTATAAATATCGAAAGGTTTACTGATAAAATGTGTAGCACCGGCTTCGGCTGCAGTTTCTTTCCCATCCACAGAGGCAGAAAGTACTATCACCGGTAAATCCCGTGTTTCTGGTGATTTTCTTAATATTTTAATTACTTCATCACCCGTCATTAGCGGCATCCACAAATCTATTATAACTAAGCAGGGATGTTCTTTTTTAATGATATTGAACAAATTAGGGCTGTTGCTTTCTGCTATCACGGGGTAGCCATATGTTTCCAGTACCAGTACAATCATTTCGAGAATGTCCTGGTTGTCATCACATACGAGTATCGTTTTATTCATGATGTGTTTTATTGGAAAAAGTAAAGAATTGATTTCCTTGTCCACATCAATATTAACCTATAATTGCCCTTATGGTTTTAATAATATGACCGCTGCTTTAAACTTGGTTTCAAACACAAATCAACCAAAGAGAGAAACTATCTTCAAAAGGCTGATATAGATGCTTCTTTTATCAACCTAAAACCTATAAAAACCTGTTGGAAGAAGATTGATCTTATAGTTGGGAGGGTAAAAGGTTTTGTTAGCTGATCTATTGGTTTGCACCGGATTTTATTTGTCGTTGCCTTTAATTGTTTCTGTAACCTTGCCGCAATCCTGCATCTTTTTGCCATAATAAGGGTTTTGGATATTGGCAGAAGCATTGAGCCGGTATTGTTTTTTCATGGGGCAATATTGGCGGTAAACAGTGGTATTTGTTTTAAAGGTTTTTAATAAAGCATACAAGTCATCAGATCAACAATGTAATTTAACCGTTAAGCAGGGTAATCTAAGCAGAACAATTAACGCAAAGTACACCAAAAAAAATTGCCAGATAACCATCAGGTTACCTGGCATTATAGCTTTAGGGTTTAATAAACTAAAAAAATCAGTTTACGTTGTAAGGGTAACCTGGCAAGTTTTTACTACATAAAAGCAGTAATTATTTTTACCAGCCTTCGCCTTTTTTAGCGTTTCCGTTCTTAATGTGTTCTTCTGCTTTAGCTTTTCCTAAAATAGCGGCCATATTGTTTCCTTCAGCATCTTTTCCCACCGCAATAAATCTGCCCGATTTAACATTAATAACAGGATCAACCATTGGAACATTTTTGGTTTTTGTTTTAACAGAATAAGCGGTTATTCCACCTTCTGTTTCTTCTTTTTTAGCTTTTGCCATGATTTAGATTTTTAATAATTGTTTTACATTAACTGGTAAAAATACAATTTGTTTATATCAAATTGCATACTTGGGGTTTAAACCTTAAATTATATTCTTTTTAATATTCTTTGCAGCCAGTAACTTAATATTTTTTGCTGGATGGTAATTATTGAAAGCAAAGCTATTTGATTTTTACACGATAAAAGAAGCATCATTTTTTATCATGAAATTATAATATGTTCAAAATGTTTGATGTTGCTGTTATAAAAGTTCCGAATAACGGTTTTGAAATTTTAAGCCTGTTTCTTTATTTAAATGGATTTGTTTGGTGTGCTGTTCGATCAACAACAAATCAGGTGTCAAACTGTGGGAAGCAGCAATATTTTTGGCTTCCGCCAGATCTGCATCTGCTTGTTTAAAATCCCCCAGGTTTGATTTTACATCTGCCAAAACCATCAGCGAACCAATAATTTCAGCATAATTTTTTTGTTGCCTGGAGATGGCGTTGCTACGGAGCAAGTACCATTTTGCTTCTGAAAAACGGTTTTGGCTAAAGTAAAAATTGGCCAGGTTGTCAAATTGAACGCGCAAGGCACCTTGCCCGTAACGCATACTATTCCTCAAATTTTTCATAATAAAAGCTTCTTCTGCATTAATACTGTACCGGCTGCGGCTTAAATCAATATTAAAGCTGTTAAAAGAAGTATTGCAGGTTAATGCAGCAGCAGAAAATTTATTTGTAAATACAGGTTGCGTTAGCTGTGGTAAACGTTCGTGTTTTTGCCAAGGCATTTCGGCATACCACTGGGCAGAAGCAGTTAGAGAAAAAAGACCGATAAAAACAGTTAAAAATATTTTCATAGATGTAGGTTTGTATTGAAAAGGTTAGAATTGCTTAACGGATAAGATTCCATAGTGTTGTCTTTTAATTAAATACCTGCAATCCATCATCGTAACTTGCCCAAACCATGTACGGATGTGTATCGGCATGGTAAATTTCGCCGGTTGATTTAATGCCGATGATCCCGGCAAAACCGTTAAATGCACTTAATTCTGATAAGGTCTTTTCGCAGGCATCGCTCAATTTAAAACCATCGGTTACGCGGGTTACAATTTTAGCGGCAACAGCGCCGCTTACAATATCTTCGCCTACACCGGTACAGGATACAGCCGCAAAAGGATTGGCATAATTGCCGGCAACCGTGGCCGAATCGCTTACGCGGCAAGGAATTTCAAAACCTTTGCCTCCGGTTGATGTGGCAGCAGCCAAGCTCCCATGGCTATCCAGTACTACGCAGCCTACTGTACCTAAGCGGATTGAGTTTTGCAATTTGTGTTCGTACTCCAGTTTACGTTGCGGCGTTTGCGGGTTAAAGTATGGAAAGTCATGTTCGCGCGCGAAATCCTTGGCACCGCTCCCGCTTAAAACACGGTCTTGGAGCGAAAGTAGTTTTTCGGCCACCTGGATCGGGTTTTTTACATCTTCTATATTGATTACACCAGAGAAACGTTCTGTCCTTCCGTCCATTAATGCAGCACTCATCCTAATTTTGCCGTCACTTTGAATTTGAGAACCATAACCTGCGTTGAACAAATCGCTGTCTTCTAATAAAGACACCGCAAAAACAGCAGTTTGAACGGCAGAATGTGTTTTTAAAAAAGTGTAACTGGCTTCGGCTATTGTAGCTAAGGCCTCCTGTTTGGCTTTTTTAATTTCCTGGTTGGTGCCAGATTCGCTAAAAAACCCACCGTGAATAATCAGTTTCATAATTTATCGCTGTATGGTATATTTACAGGTAAACTGGTTGCTGTTTTAATAATTTTGTTAATGAACAATTTATGTTGAAGCAGATCAAATTTATCATAAATAGACATCACGTGTACTTTCAAGTTTTCAACAGAAACCGGTGTGCCCATTTCTACATCATAAATATTGGTTTCGATAATGTTCCTGCCATCAACCACAATCGTTAATCCCGATCCGATGGCTTCCATCGTTTTTCCTTCGGTAATCAGCAATCCGGCATCTTCACCTAAACCAATTCCCAGAATCCCGGGATTACTGGCCACTGCGTAAAACAAACGTCCTATACGGCCGCGCTGCACAAAATGTGTATCAATAACAACAGAATCAATAAAACCCAGGCCAGCCGTCATCTGTACTTCGCCTTTAATCATGGCCTCGTTGCTTTGTCCGCGGTAAATCATATTGGCAGAAGCGGCGGCAGCACCTGCAGAAGTACCGGCAACCAGCAAATGTTCATATACATAGCGGTCTTTCAAGATGTTTAAAAACGCTGTTCCGCCAAAAATAGAACTTAGCCTTAGCTGGTCTCCTCCGGTAAACATCACTACGTCGGCCTGTTTAATACGTTCCAAATATTCCGGATTGTCCGCATCTTCACGACTTCTGATATCCAGTACGCTTACGTTTTCAACATGTAGCTGATTAAAAGCGTTTTTATATTCTATACCAACTAATTCCGGTATTTGTGAAGCGGTAGTAATTACTTCAACCTTAGAATCTTCTACGCATGCAGATTCTATAATTATCCGTTTTAAAATTCCCCGCTCAAAAAACTGAAGATGATCCGGTTTTTTAATGCTTTCTGATTCACTGATGTTCGTACCCAAGTCAACGGCACCACCAATAATTACTAATTTTCCTTTTGGTATGATCATCAATCAAAAATTTAAGGTATTTTTCCAAAGATAACGGCGCAAGCGGCTAATAAGTTAACATAAGTTATATTTTTATTCAAAAACTTATTTACTTGCAGGTGATTTAGATAAAAAACAGGTTTAAAAGAAGCTAAAGAAGCAGATATTTTATATGAAGATAGAAAAAATTCAGGTGCTGAAAGGGCCAAACATTTGGAGTACATACCGGAAAAAACTCATACAAATGCGCCTGGATTTGGAAGAACTGGAAGAACGGCCAACCAATAGCATACAAGGTTTTTATGAACGATTGGAGCAGCTGATCCCTTCCTTATATAGTCACCGCTGTTCGCCCGGCGTACCGGGAGGATTTCTTTTGAGGGTAAAAGAAGGGACATGGATGGGACATGTGATCGAACACATTGCGCTCGAAATACAAACTTTAGCTGGCATGGAAACTGGTTACGGCCGTACCCGTGAAACCAAAAACAAAGGTATTTACCATGTGGTTTTTAATTATGAAGAAGAAAAAGTAGGCGTTTATGCAGCAGAAGCTGCGGTTAAAATTGCAGAAGCTTTGATCAATAATCAGCCCTATAATCTGGAGGAAGATATCCGTCAGCTTAAAAAGATCAGGGAGCAAACACGCCTCGGGCCAAGTACCGGTTCTGTTGTGGAAGAAGCGATTGCGCGGGATATCCCCTGGATCAGACTGAACAATCAATCTTTAGTGCAATTGGGTTACGGCAAAAACCAGATGCGCATCCGCGCCACCATGACCGAACGTACCAGTAGCATTGCGGTTGATCTGGCCGGGAATAAAGAGGAAACCAAAAGATTGCTGGAAGAGCAGGCCATTCCCGTGGCCAAAGGTATCACCATTACTGCTGTTGAAGGTGTGCACGAAGCGATACGTAAAGTAGGGTTTCCATTAGTATTCAAGCCTTTGGACGGCAACCATGGCCGGGGCGCAACCATCAACGTAAAAACAGAACAGGAAGCTTTGGACGCTTACGAACATGCAGCTTTGGTTTCCAGGAAAGTAATTGCAGAGCGTTTTATTACCGGTTACGATTTCCGCGTTTTGGTGATTGACCATAAAATGGTGGCTGCCGCACTTCGGGTACCGGCGCATATCATAGGCGATGGGAAATCTACGGTCAATCAATTAATCGATGCAGAAAATAATGATCCGCGAAGAGGTTACGGCCACGAAAACGTGCTGACAGAAATCATCATCGACCGCGACCTCTTAGATTTACTGCATAAAAGAAGCTATACGTTGGAAAGTGTTCCGCCTGTAGGCGAACAGGTTTTCCTGAAATCTACGGCTAACCTCAGTACCGGCGGAACTTCTGTAGATGTTACGGATATGGTGCATCCGCAGAACGTTTTTTTCTGTGAGCGTATTTCCCGCATCATTGGTTTGGATATTTGCGGGATCGACATCATGGCAGAAAACCTTACACAACCATTAACAGAAAACGGAGGTGTGGTTTTAGAAGTGAATGCCGCACCTGGTTTCCGGATGCACCTAGCACCAAGCGAAGGGTTGCCGCGCAACGTAGCCGCGCCGGTAATTGATATGTTGTATCCTTATGGAAAATCTTCACGCATTCCGATCATCGCTATTACCGGCACCAATGGCAAAACCACTACAACACGTTTAATTGCCCACTTGGTAAAAAACAATGGCTACCGCGTTGGTTTTACCACTTCGGATGGCATTTATGTACAAAACACCTTAATGGTAAAAGGCGATACCACCGGGCCGGTAAGTGCAGAATTTATTTTGAAAGACCCAACGGTAGATTTTGCCGTGCTTGAAACTGCCCGCGGCGGGATCCTGCGTTCAGGACTGGGTTTTGCCCAATGTGATATCGGTGTGCTTACCAATATCCAGGAAGATCATTTGGGTTTAAACGACATCCATACGCTTGATGATTTAAGCAGGGTAAAAGAAGTAGTGATCAGTTCGGTCAAAAAAAGCGGCTGGGCAGTGATCAATGCGGATAATGAATATTGTGTCAAGATCGGTAAAAAGGCAGATTGTCATGTGGTTTATTTCAGCATGGACGAAAACAATCCGGTCATAGTAAACCATTGCAGCCAGGGGAATATTGCCTGTATTTATGAAAACGGCTACATCACCATCAAAAAAGGAAGCTGGAAAATCAGGGTGCAGAAAGCAGCACAAATCCCGCTGACCTTTGGCGGAACAGTTGGCTTTATGATCCAAAATGTACTGGCAGCCACGCTGGCAGCTTTTGTTTGGGGTTTCCGCACCGAAGATATTAAAACCTCGCTCGAAACATTCATCCCTTCGGTTGCACAAACGCCCGGGCGGATGAATATTTTTAATTTCAAAGATTTTAAAATGATGGTCGATTTCGCCCACAACCCTAATGGCTTTAATGGTATTAAAGCGTTTTTGGAAACAGTGGACTCGCCGCAAAAAATTGGTTTAATTGCCGGTACAGGAGACCGCCGCGACGAAGACATCCGCGAAATCGGAAAAATTGCAGCCGAAATGTTCGATCACATCATCCTTCGTCAGGAAAACCATTTGCGCGGACGGAAAAAAGAAGAGCTTTTGCAATTGATGGAAGAAGGAGTTTTAGCATCAGGTCAAAATAAAAGCTACGAAATTGCTGATGCAGAAATGGATGTGATCCAACACGCCATCCGAATGGCTAAACCCGGCGCTTTCATCGTTGCGCTGAGTGATGTGGTGGACAATGCAATTGATGTAGTCCACAAATTTCAGGAAAAAGAAAGGGCCGGAGAAGTTATTTAATTTTCCTTCGGCTTAAATATTCGTGCCATAAAAGCATGCTTGCTATCGTGCGAAATGGTTTCCAGGCTTCTGCCAGTTGCAGAAGCCTTTCTTTTGAAGTTTCGGGCGGCAGTTTTTTCAGTTTTTTATAAGCATTGACAACAGCCAGATCGCCAACCGGAAAAACATCTGTTCGGTGCAAAATAAAGATCAGGTAAATATCCGTTGTCCAGTTGCCAATGCCTTTTATAGCAGTTAGTTTTTGGCGGACTTCATCATCCGGCAGTTGTTCTAATTCCTGTAAATTCAGGTTTCCGTTTAAAATATTTTCTGCCAAGAGCCTTGCGTAAACCGTTTTTTGCCGGCTGAAATAACAGGCTTTTAGTTCTTCATCACTTAAAACCAAAAGCGCTTCGGGTGTAATTTGTCCGGTTTTTTCTTTTAATTTTTGAAGTGCCGACAAAGCGGAAGCCAGCGAAACTTGTTGTTCTAAAATGATGTGAACGAGTGATTCAAAAGTATTTGGCCTGCTCCAAAACGGCGGGTAACCGAATGCAGAAATTATACCGGTAAAAGAAGCATCGCGGCTGGCCAGTTCATCACAAAGCTGATGAAGATTTTGTTCGGTAAAAGAAGCAATCATTTTGAACGTTTAGTTGCTTTCGTTTTCCTGCTTGTCAATTTCCTTCTTCAATTCTTCTATCAACTGCTGTTCGGTGGGCAGGTACAATTTGTATTCGCTTGCAATGATCGTTTTATTATTTTCCGGCAGGGAGATCCTTACCACGGCATTGTTTTTTTCGGCACAAAGTAAAATACCGATGGTTGGGTTTTCAAAATCCTTCTTTTCGAAGCGGTCGTAATAGTTTACATACATTTGTAATTGTCCGACATCCTGATGGGTGAACTTAGTTGTTTTTATCTCAACAATAACAAAACATTGCAGCAGCCGGTTATAAAAAACAAGGTCGATAAAAAACTCATCCCCTTCGATATGCAATCGTTTCTGCCTGGCCACAAAAGCAAAGCCGTTGCCCAGCTCCAATAAGAAATCCTGCAGATGGGTAATAATGGCCTGTTCCAAATCCTTTTCATAATACGAAGCTTCCCGTTTTAACCCTAAAAATTCCAGGTACATCGGGTCTTTGATGATCTCTTTTGCATCAAATGGTTCTTTCTCGTTCCTGGCTATGGCCAAAACACTTTGCCTGTCGTTGCTCATCAGCAATCGTTCCCAAAGGCTGCTGTGGATTTGCCGTTCCAATTGGCGGGTTGTCCAGTTGTTTTTAATGGCTTCAGCTATATAAAATTCCCTTTTATCCTCACTATCAAGACGTATCAATAGTTTGTAGTGCGTCCATCCCAATTGCGAACGCACTGCGTTCGCAATTGGGAATGTTCTATAAAACTGCCGAAACAGCTCTATTTGCCTCTTTGAAAAGCCGCTTCCGTACTGCGGTTCCAACTGCCCTGCAATAAACTTAGTGAGGTAATCGCCATAATCTGCCCGCTCTTTGCCATCCTGCTCTTCTTCAAAAATGCGTTGCCCAATATGCCAGTACATCAGGGTGCGCTCATGGTCCACCAGCCGGATCGCTTTATCCTTTGCATTGCTGATAATAACTTTAATGTCTGTGATGACAGAAGGATTGACAAGCATTGGTTTTTGGGATTGGTTTATCAGGTAAAATTAAAAATAGAAGGAATAATAAGCGCAAAACAAACGGGAATTTATCTATGCAACTGGTATTTTTGCATAAACTATAGTTGTGCTGTATAAATAGGATTTAAAAAAAATAAATGAGACACCCATTTTTATACGATAAAAACAGTATTCAGCTTAAAAAACTACCTTTTCTACTGTTGTTGCCTTTGCTAACTTCTTCTTGTTCAACCTTAAAAAAAGTACCGGTAAAAGAAGCATCCACAACCATCAGCAAGCTACAGTTTTTGGATGAGTACGATTTGCCGTACAACCTGCAATTTAAAAATACCACAGTTGGAGGTTTATCCAGTATTGATTACGATGCAAAGAATGATGTATATTATTTGATCAGCGATGACCGTTCGGAGATCAATCCGTCACGTTTTTATACGGCCAAGATCAGTTTGTTGGGCAAAGAGATCAACAGTGTAAAGCTAACCGATGTCATCATTTTAAAACAAAAAAGCAACAAGCCTTATCCGAACCTGAAAGAACACACGCTTGAAACGGTTGACCCGGAAGCCATGCGTTATAACCCTGTTACGCAGCAATTGGTTTGGAGCAGCGAAGGCGAACGCATTGTAAAACCGGGAGATACGGTTTTGATCGATCCTGCTGTCAATACTGTTTCTACCACAGGAAAATATGTAAGTACGCTTTCTTTGCCCGATAATTTGAAAATGCACGCTTTTGAAAGCGGGCCGCGCCGAAACGGTGTTTTGGAAGGACTGGCTTTTGCCGATAATTACAAAACGCTTTACGTAAGTTTGGAAGAACCTTTGTACCAGGACGGGCCGCGTGCAGATGTAACAGATGTTAATCCACTTGTCCGGATTTACAAGTTTGACTGGAAGAGCAAGCAAAACACAGCGCAATATGCATATAAGCTGGAACCGGTGGTTTATCCTGCCAAGCCTGAAAATGGCTTTAAGATCAATGGCATCCCCGATATTCTTTCCATCAATAAAAACCAACTTTTAGTTACCGAACGTTCTTTTTCTGAGGGTCGGGAGGGCTGCGTAATCCGTGTTTTTTTAGCGGATTTAAGCGAAGCAGATAATGTGATTTCCAATACTTCTTTCATCAAAACGACGCCGCAGCATTTGGTCAGCAAAAAGCTGTTGTTAAATATGGACGACCTGAAAATCTACGTTGATAATGTGGAAGGCGCAACTTTCGGCCCTACTTTACCAAACGGACATAAAAGCATCATTTTTGTTGCTGATAATAATTTTAATAAGACCGAGAAAACACAATTTTTATTGTTTGAGGTGATACCGTGAAGCTGTAGAGTTGCTGTTTAAAATCTGATTTCCGGTATTATTAAACTTCATATTTTTGGTGCTTCCGGAAGCGGTGTAACAACTTTAGGAGAGCGTCTGTCAGAAACACTCCATATTCCATACTTTGATAGTGATGACTACTTTTGGGAAAAGTCGGATCCTCCGTTTACTATTAGGCGTGATCCGGCAATTAGAAATTTGATCATTCAAGAAAAACTAAAGGAGACGGATGATTGGATTTTAGGCGGTTCTGTTATTAACTGGGGTGAAATTTTTCCTGATTTTAGTTTAGTAGTTTTTTTGTGGCTACCGCCTGCTGTTAGATTAGAACGATTGAAAAAAAGGGAGTTTGAACGATATGGAGAATTGATCTTTTTAGATACCAATAGGAAAAACAAATTTGAAGAATTTATAACCTGGGCAGAGGATTATGATAATTGCACGGGTATTGCTAATCGAAATGTGAAAGCGCATGAAAAATGGTTGAATAAAATAAATTGTTCGGTTTTAGAACTTCGTGGAGATTTAACAGTAGAAGAAAGACAAAGGATGATTTTAGATAAAGTTAATTTGAAATTATAAAAATATAAATAGGCTTGCTCTATAACCTTTATATTCGATATATGAAGTTGGTGATTGAAAACGTAAAAAGCGAACATTACAAATGGTTAGCGGAAATGGCTAAAGCGCTTGATTTTAAAGTGGTTGGAGTTGAATTATCAGAGGACGAAGAAGACGAAGAACTTTTGGCCGCTATAGAAGAAGTGAAAGATGAACCGATTGCTACAGAAGAAGAAGTTAAGGAGTTTGAGGCTTGGTTAAAAACTGCTGCGAAAGAATCTTAACAACATTTCTTCCCCGAAAAACGTTTGCAACTATTTCCCATAAGCATTCATTTTAGGTAATTTGTATCAATGAACAACCTACCTCCTTTAGCCGAGCGGATGCGGCCAAAAAGTTTGGACGATTACGCCGGTCAGCAGCATTTGGTTGGGCCGGGCGCTGTTTTGCGTAAAGCGATCGAATCCGGCAATATGCCGTCCATTATTTTATGGGGGCCGCCGGGCGTTGGCAAAACTACTTTGGCCAATATCATTTCCCTGTCGTTAGACCGTCCGTTTTTTGCTTTGAGCGCCATAAATTCGGGTGTAAAAGAAGTACGCGAAGTAATTGAGAAAGCTTCGTTATTAAAAAAAGGCGAACAACCGCAACCTATTTTATTTATTGATGAAATCCATCGTTTTTCCAAATCGCAACAGGATTCTTTATTGGGCGCAGTGGAAAAAGGAATTGTAACGCTGATTGGCGCCACCACAGAAAACCCATCTTTTGAAGTTATTTCTGCTTTACTTTCGCGCTGCCAGGTTTATATCCTCAAAAACCTTACGGAACAGGAACTAATTGGCCTGCTGCAAAAAGCTATCAAAACCGATGCTGTTTTTAGCACTAAAAAAATAACAATCGAAGAATACGAAGCTTTGATCCGGCTTTCCGGCGGTGATGCACGCAAGCTGCTTAATATTTTTGAATTGCTGGTAAATGCTTTAGACAGCGATCAAATTACCATCACCAATAAATTAGTGCTGGATAACGTGCAGCAAAACATGGCGCTGTACGATAAAGCCGGCGAACAGCATTACGATATTATTTCTGCCTTTATCAAATCTATCCGCGGCAGCGACCCAAATGCTGCCGTTTACTGGCTGGCGCGGATGATTGCCGGTGGCGAAGATGCTTTGTTTATCGCCCGGAGATTGTTGATCCTGGCTTCGGAAGACATCGGCAACGCCAATCCAAACGCATTGCTTCTGGCCAACAACTGTTTCCAGGCAGTCAATGTTATTGGCTGGCCCGAATCGCGGATCATCCTTTCGCAAACCGTAGTTTATCTGGCTACTTCTGCCAAAAGCAACGCCAGTTACGAAGCGATTAGCAAAGCCCAGCAATTAGTTGCCCAAACGGGAGATCTTCCGGTTCCTTTACATCTGCGCAACGCGCCAACCAAACTAATGAAGAATATCGGCTACGGCAAAGAATACCAGTATGCCCATGCTTTTGAAGGTAATTTTGCTGATCAGGAATATCTTCCTGATGCCATTAGCGGAACAAAGTTGTATGAGCCTGGCCATAATGCGGCAGAAGATAAAGTCAAAGAACGTTTGAAAGCTTTATGGAGAGAGAAGTATGGGTATTGACGTATCAGCAGGCCTTTTTCCACAGTTTCAGATCCATAGGCTTGTATTTCTATAATTATCCTTTTGCTCTGGCTATTGCAAAGCAGTTCAGGAGAAACATAACAGTTATAATAATGTATTTAAGCGAAAGATTTTCATGGTAAGGAATTGTTGGGATTTGAATTAATCGACAATTTTTACAATTGACTTGTTTTTTAGTTCATCCGAAGCTTTGCTAACCAAATGATCGCCTTCCTTCAGGTCACCATAGATTTCTACCTGGTCGGTACTTTGTCTGCCTTTTTTAACGTCAACCCATTCTGCTTTGTCTCCATTAACCCGAATGACAAAAATCCTTTGAGAGTTTCCGGCAACGGCAGAAAGAGGTACCACAAAAACCTTTTGCGCATAAGACAGCTGCAGGTTAACCTGGGCATACATGCCGGGCAGCAGTTTTTTATCCCGGTTGTTAACATCCATTTCCATCTGCTCGGTCCGCAATTGCGTGTTCAGGCTTCCGGCCAAGCGCTTAACCATGGCCACAAATACTTTTCCCGGTAACGTTTGTACCGTGAAGTGCACCGTATCTTTTTTCTCAAAATAAACTGTAGCTGCTTCCGGCACAGCAATAACCAGTCTTAACTTAGCCTGCTCCTGTAAGGTTAATAAGGGTTTACCAGAGCCTTTATCGGCCGGTGCTGCATAAGCACCCACATAAACGTTGCGCGAGCTAACCACCCCATCAAAAGGTGCCCGGATTTCAAGGTAATTTCTCAAGTCGGTAGTTTCTTTGTACTTTGAACGTGCAGCCAATAAATTTGCACTATCCGCACTTATTTGGGCATGCGCCAGGTCAAGTTCGTTTGGCGATATGGTTCCGGGCATTTTACTGGTATGCAATAAGCGCGTGTAGTTCGCCTTCGAGCCTCGGTATACCGCTTCTTTTGTGTGAAGCAATGCTGATGCCTCCTGTAGGCTTGCCGTCATTTCAGGTGCATCCAGTGTAATCAATAATTGTCCCTTATGCACTTCGCTCCCAATATCTACGGTCATGTTTTTAACAAATCCGCTAACCTTTGCAAAAAGGTCAACCTCTTGGTAAGGGCGAAGTTCACCCGGTATAGACATGCTGGTATTTAGCTGGCCTTTTTTTAACGGAAAGGTTTGTACGGAAGGTATTTCCGGGGCTAGTGGAATGTTTGGTTGCTGCTGCTGTCCACAGGATGTAATGATGGTTATAAATAAAAATCCCGGAATAAGAGATGATATTTTCATGATTTTGGTTTTAATGTTTAAGAGCTAATGAATTGTCAGGGTTATAATGAATACTATTGCTGTCGTCCGGATCCATGGAAATGGGCACTACCGATGCCTTACGCCTGATGACATAAAAGATTACGGGGAGAATAAAAAGGGATACGAATGTTGATGCAATCAATCCACCAATTACTGCACGGCCTAGCGGAGCGGTCTGGTCGCCAGCCTCCCCTAAACCAGAAGCCATCGGAATCATACCCGCAATCATGGCAATAGTAGTCATCAGTATGGGCCTTAAACGTATACCAATTGCCTCTGTGGCAGCATCCATTGCATTTTTACCTCCCAAACGGATATGTTCGGCATTAGTCACTACCAAGATAGAATTGGATACAGAAACGCCCACCGACATGATAATGCCCATATAAGATTGCAGGTTTAAGGTAGACCCTGTTGCAAATAAGATCAGTAATGAACCTACCAATACTGCAGGTATGGTAGTTATTACCGTAAATCCCAGTGCAAAAGATTGGTAATTAGCAGCAAGCATTAATAGCAGGATGACAACAGTGATGAGTAAACCGGATTGTAAGCTGCTAAGTGTTTGATCAAGCAGTGTAGTTAACCCTCTTACCTCCGTGGTTATGCCTCTTGGGGGTGTTCCGGCTTCTTTTAGTACTTTGTTAACTGCAATTGCAGCAGAGCCCAGGTCCTTTTTATAAATATTAGCACCGACAGACAAAAACCTGGTAGCACCCTTACGGTCATACTCACCTACTATGGTATCTACTTTTAGCGAAGCGACATCGCCTAAAACCGGTCTTGGCCTGTCCTTAAATATAGGAATGCCGGAAAGATCATCCATTGTGCCGATATCTGTTTGCGGCACTTCTACCTGTACGTCATAAGATGTTGCGCTCTTTTCGTCCAGCCATAATATTTTTTCGGTGAAGCGGCTGGATGAAGTGGCCTCGGTAATACAACTACTTACATCGGTCATGGTCAGGCCCATTTGTTTAACTTTATCCCGGTCTATCTCGATATGGACTGCAGGTGTATGAAGCTGTTCTTTGAGCTGAACGTCCCGTAAGAAAGGAACCTGCTGTAAGGCATTCTGCAGCTTATCCGCATAAGCTTTACTCTGCTTGAGGTCTTTGCCCATCACTGCAACCTCGATCGGGGTTGACGAACCCTGACTCATGATCTTATCCGTTAAGTCTATCGGCTCAAATGATAGTTTCACATCCGGCATGGCCTGATGCAGTAAATTGCGATATTTTTCTTTTAATTCTTCAATATCCATCTTATATTCAGGGTTCAGGCTCACCTGCATAACGATCTCATTTGAACCGCTTAAAAATAAAATGATGGGCAAAGTGGGGAAAGAAGAAGGATGTGTACCGGCAAATGAGGAGGTAATTTCCACATTATTCCTACCAACCATATGATACAAAACACTTTGCGCCTGAAGCATTACATTTTCCGTGTTTTCCAGCCGGGAGCCTTCAGGGGCACGTAAACGCAGTTGGAATTGCCCGCTGTTTACACGGGGAAGAATATCTTTGCCGATAAAAGTTATTCCAAAGCCAACGAGCACAAAAGAAATAACCACATACAGCACAATAGTTGGCTTACTGCGCTTCATCATTTTTTCAATCCCGGCAGTACAGGCATTTTTAAAACGATCAAAGCGGGTTGTTTTGTGCTGGTTTATTTCTTCTTCCTTCCGGCGTTCTGGTTGTTTTAATATCCAGTTGGATAGAACCGGCACCAGGGTTTGTGATAACAGGAAAGCTGCGATCATCGAAAAACCCACTGCCATGGAAAGCGGTAAAAACATACCTTGCGGCACACCTGTCATAAAAAAAGCAGGCACAAACACGGCCAGGATACTCAGTAAAATCAGCAATTTGGGCAGGGCTATCTCTTCGCAGGCATCTGCAACTGCGCGGGCTTTGTTTTTACCCATTTCCATATGCCGGTGGATATTCTCAATAGTAACCGTAGACTCATCAACCAGTATCCCAATGGCAAGGGCCAGGCCGCTTAGTGTCATGATATTAATGGTCTGTCCAAAAAGTTTGAGCGCCAAAGTGCCAATGATAATTGAAAGCGGAATGTTGACAATCACTACAAAAGCACTTCTTTTATCCCCTAAAAAAACTAAAACCATTAACCCAGCCAATATTGCACCGATTACCCCTTCACTGATCAGGCTTTTAACGGCATTAATTACATATATAGACTGGTCAAACTCAAACTTCAGGGAAACATCCGAAGGTAAAAGGGTTTGCATAGATGGAATGGCTTTTTTCAGATCCTGTACAACAGACCATGTTGAAGCACTCGCGCTTTTAATGATAGGAATATAGATGGACCGTTTACCGTTGATATAAGCATAACCAGTGGTAATATCTGCGCCGTCCTCTACCCTTGCCACATCTTTCAAATAAATTGTAGCACCATTTTGGTAGAGCAAAGGGATTTTTTCAAAGTCTTTAACGTGCTGCAACACGGTATTGGATGGTGTTAGATAAGCAGTATTGCCAATATTGATGTTTCCTGCCGGAGAAATACGATTATTGTCTTTCACCGCTGCTGTAATTTGATCTGGTGTCAGGTTATGGCTGCGCATCAATCCCGGGTCGACTTTAATTACTACCGTTCTTGCGTTCCCTCCAATGGGGGGAGGCGAGGTTAAACCGGGTATTTTAGAGAAATTGGGGCGAACATAAGTGCTAGCCAAGTCCTGCAATTCATTGTTGGTGCGTTTAGGACTGCTAATAGTTAACTGACCCACGGGCAAAGTAGAAGCATCAAAACGGATGATAATTGGCGGAGGCGTGCCTGGTGGCATTTCCGCAAAGGCGCGATTGGTAAGCGAGGTTACCTCTGCAGCGGCCTGTGCCATATTGGTACCATCATAAAAACTTAGCTTAAGCAAACTTAACCCCTGTATGTTATTTGTTTCGATGCTTTTGATGCCGCTTACATATAAATACAGGTTTTGATAGTTGGTGGATACAAAGCCTTCCATTTGCTGCGGCGACATTCCGCCATAAGGTTGGGAAACATAGATAGTGGGTAAATTAAGGTTGGGAAATATATCAATGTTGATTTTGCTAATGGCCATGATGCCAAAAAGCACAAACCCCGTAATTACTACCATAATTGTAATAGGTCTGCGTAATGCAGATTGAATCAGATTCATCGGATTTGGTTTTAAAATTGATTAAGAAATAAACCGAGGTTTCCGTTAGATGCGGCAATAAAAAGCAGGCTTTGCCAAACCGCATTACTGGCAATATCCATGTCGGTTTCAGCAACATTCAGATTATAAAGGGCTAATGTAACATCAACAATACTCGTCAGGCCATTAGCATAAAGCTCTTTTTTCTGCCGGTAAGCGTCCGTGGCCGATTGAAGCTGGATAGGCGCCTCTTTAAATTTTTGTAAAGCAATTTCTAACTGAGCATTTCCTTGTGTTAACTGATCATAAAGGTTGTTCTCTTCCAAAAGATATTCATTGTTAAGCCCTGCCGACAAGTAATGCTGACTGCGCAAACGGGACTTTACCCGGCTCAGTTCGGAAAGGTTCCAGCTTACGCCGATGCCAATCAGATAATTTGAACGTATTGGAGTTATACCGCTGAAGTAATTTGGATTAAAGTCGTTTAAATTACTGCCATAACTTGTTCCAAAGCCTGAACCTCTTTCCTGGTAAACGCTGAACAGGGAAAACTTAGGCAGTCTTGTTTTAGCCAGATAATCGGCAGTCAACTCGCTGGTTTTGACACGGGATGCTAAAAACAGTAATGTCGGGTTGTCTTTGATGTTATCAATAGGTTGTACGGGTAAACGAGCTGGTAAATGATTTACGTAAAAAGTATCCAATATAAAAGACTGTTGTACTACACCTATTTGCATGGCAAGCGTGCTGGACTGAAGCCGTTCATAATTCTGCGCATCCAACAGCGTAATCCGCGCCCTGGAAAGTTCTGCATTTGCAATAGAACTGTCTACACCGGCATTTAATCCGTTTGACGTCCTGTTGATGATTACCTGACGGAGCTGCGTGGCCTGTTGCACATTGTGCTCCATAGAAATACGCAAACGTTGAGAGGCAAGCAAACTCAGGTAAGCTCCGGCAACCTTAACCTGCTGCTGGAACTTTTCCTGCTCCAGATCAGTCAAATCCTGCTTGTACTGGCCATTGGCTTCAGCTACATGGGCGCGTTGCAATCCGAAAGAAAAAATATTCCAGTTGATATTGGTAGCATAAAGCGCAGCAAAAGTGGCGTTCCAGTTCTGTGAAGAAGTAACCGGACCCGAAGTTGTACTTGTTAAGCCGGGTAATCCGGAGGTTAGCCCGTTTAAACCGCTAAGTGTGCCATAAGCTTGCTGCGCAGATAATGTTAAATCAGGCAGTCCTTCTCTTTTGGCAGTTGTTATAGCTTCTGCGGATGCATGGGCATAATTGTCTTTCGCCTTAAGCAACTCCTGATTCCGCAAGGCTGTTTGAAGGGCATCCTTTAAGGTTAGGACCGGTTGCTGTGCCTGGGCTTTTAAAGTGAAAATAACTATGCAGATAAGCAGGACATATCTTGCCCGTTTAATAATCTTTTTCATTTTGATAAAGTGAAAATGGAATGATTGGCGGAAAGCGTTATTCCACCGTAAACATTATGGCCGAAGGATATAGCCCAAGGTAGCGGAACAGGCTTTAAAGAACCTAATGACCTGCCTGAAAAAGCAGCATATGTACTATCCTTTAGGAAAGGGATAAAACATAAAATCATTGAAATGCTTTATTACTGTTTTCAGCTATACCTGCTCAGAAAAAGGAGGGGCTCTAAGTGGAAGCTGCCGGAGTTTGTAGCCAGGCTGGCACCTGGTTGTAACAACAGAATGATATAACAGGACAACCGGCGTGGGAACCGGAATGTCAGAATGGAAAGCAACAAACGGAAGTGTAATCTGCTGAAATTTCTGTGCAAAACATTGCAGCTTACAATGAACAATTGTGGTTCTAACCTCAGACGCTTTTGTAAAGCTTAACTCACTGTTGTTGCCTTTGTGCATAAAAGCATTGGCATACCGTACCAAAACACGCCCCTGCAATCCGATAAAGATTGCCAGGACCAGGTGTAATTTAAATATGGTATTCAACAGCTTTTGCATCTTTGAGCTATTTTTGATTTAATATCTTCAACAAATCTATTTTTAAAATCTGATTAAATATTGATTTTTTTTACAAAAACAAAATTGTTACAATGAGCTCCGTGAGAAAATTCTTTGATTAATATTTTATAGATAGCTTATGCTCAATCTTTTGATATAAATAAAAAGAAAATTCAATTGTATATTAGTAAAATAAACATCAGATGTTTTTGTTTCATCGCACTTTTTTAAACATCTGACGTTTTGATCACTATGAAGAATGCGGAAAAACTTTCTGATCAGGTAATCATCAGGATACAACAGGATATTGCGCAGGGCAAATTTAAACCGGGAGAGAAAATGCCGGCCGAACCTGAATTAATGAAGATCTATGAAGTAGGACGCTCTACCATCAGGGAAGCTATTAAAACCCTTGCCGTGTCTGGGGTTTTGAAAGTTAAGCAGGGATTTGGCACTGTGGTGAATTTGCCGGTAAGAAGCGAATCGCTTCATCAGCGGTTGCGAAGAGCTGACTTTGATGAAATCAACAGTGTAAGAAGGGTGTTGGAGAAAGAGCTGGTCCGACTGGCAGCTATACATCGCACAGAAGAAGACATTGTTAGAATAAAGAAGTGCCTGCAGGAAAAGAAAAAAAAGATCCTCGACGGCAATCATGACCAATCTGCCGATGCTGATATTGCCTTTCATCTGGCTATCGCCTGTTCTTCTGCCAACCTGGTTTTAACTGACCTGTACCAGGACTTCACACAAATGATCCGGGATTTTTTCACTAAACGACAAGTTAACAACGTTGATCATTTTGCAAGTAATTATAAACTCCATGTGTCCTTATTTAGGGCAATAAAGAACAAAAAACCAAAACTGGCCGAACGTGCACTGGAAAATATCCTGGATCAGAATTACTGACCCGGCCTGTTTCCTCAACAATTGTAATAAGGGCAGACAAATTTCGATTTCCATTACTGGCTGAATACGGGTTTAATATGTAATACTCAGTAGGCAACCATAAATATCTTTCTCCCTTACAGGAGGAAAACAATGCTTCTTTTATCCTGTAAAAAACAGTAAGTTGAACATCGTTGATAGCTTTTGCTTACGGCCGGCCGCTTAAACTGACAGCTAACAGTAAAACACAAATTTTTTAGTGCTAAAAGAAGCATTGCCATCCGTTCTGAACTTGTTGGAGGATCAAATATAAATTAGCATGCTCTAAAATGAACCTCATTTTTACAGGATGATAATTGGAGATGGGATTTATCGAAGCTTAGGCCGTAACATGGGGCAGGTTAAGCGATAGTAGTTTAATTTTTTGCAGTCAATATTTTAAAAGTGTACTTTACAAGCAAAAAGTTATCAGCCTATGACCCGCATTTTTATACAACACGAAATCAAGTCCTTCCTGCGTAACGTTGGTGCAGGTAAAAGTATAGCCATCAAAATTGTGCTGGCAATTTTGATCTTGTATTTGCTGCTCAATGTGCTGGCGCTTGCTTTTTTTATGGATAAAATTTTGGAAGCAGCTTTCCCAAATGAAGACTTGATCGACGCTTTCTGCAAAATCATTTTATATTACTTTTTGGTTGACTTGCTCTGGCGTTTCCAATTGCAGGAACTGCCCACTTTGCAAGTTCAGCCCTACCTGCATTTACGCATCAAAAAAAATACAATTGTGCGTTATCTGTCGTTCGCCTCGTTGCTTTCCTTTTTTAATTTATGGCCGGTATTGCTGTTTTTACCCTTTATTTTTAAAGTGATCTGGGTGGATGCCAGCCATACAACTGCTTTGCTTTTTATTGTTGCCATTCTCGGTTTTACCATTTTTAACAATTATCTAAGCCTTTTCATCAAACGGAAATCAAACCTGAATGGCTGGCTTTACATTAGTTTTGCTGCTTTGCTGGTGCTTGTTGCCACGGCAGATTTTTCCTGGCATTTGTACTCCATCCGCAGTTTGTCTTTTGCGTTTTTTAACGGATTGATCCGGCATCCCTATTTTGTATTGCTGCCGGCTATTTTAGCGGTTTTGATGTATGTGGTCAACTTCATCTACCTCAAAAATAACTTGTACCTGGAAGAATTAGGATCTAAAAAAACAGCCTATAAAAGCAGTACCGATATTCCGTTCTTTAACCGTTTTGGCAAAGTTGGGGATTTGGTTTCCAACGAAATCAAACTGATTTTACGTAATAAACGAAGCCGGTCTTCTATCATCATGACGGGTGCTTTTTTGTTTTACGGCTTGATTTTTTACACCAATCCACATTATGGCGAAGCGATGAAGCTATTTCCTGCAACTTTCATGACAGGCCTTTTCATCATCAACTACGGCCAGTTTATGTTCAGTTGGCAAGGTTCTCATTTTGATGGTATTTTAATCAGCAAGATTACTTTCACCGATTTTTTAAAAGCTAAGTTCCTACTTTTTACCACTGTTTCTACACTTGCTTTTCTGTTGACGCTGCCTTATGCTTACTTCGGCTGGCATGTCATTTTCGTTCATTTTGTGATGTATTTATGGAATATTGGCGTAAATACAGTTGTCGTTCTCTTTTTTGCCAACCGAAATTACCGCCGGATTGATCTTTCCAAAGGTGCTTCTTTTAACTGGGAAGGCGTAGGCGCCACACAACTGCTGATGGGTTTGCCAATTTTGCTGGCACCTTATGTAATTTACGGACCAAGTTCCTGGATTGGATACCCAAATGTTGGCTTAATTATAATTGGCATCACGGGGATTATTTTTGTGTTGACAAGAAACTTCTGGATCAAGCAGTTGGAAGGGGATTTTGAGGGGAAAAAATACACCATTGCTGAAGGCTTTAGAAACAAATAACCATGATTGAAATTAAAAACCTGACAAAATCTTATGCCGGTGTTACGGTCGTAAATATCTCGCATTTAAATATCAGAAAAGGCGAAACCATTGGTTTGGTCGGGAATAATGGCGCCGGAAAAACAACGCTTTTTCGCATGATCCTGGATCTGATCCGGCCGGAAAGCGGCGAGGTTTTATCCAACGGAAAAAATGTAATGCAGGATGAGCAATGGAAAGATTACACGGCTTCCTACCTCGATGAAGGTTTTTTGATCGATTACCTCACGCCCGAAGAATATTTTTACTTTATCGGCAGCCTGCACAACGAAAACAAGGTTTATGTAGATGAAAAGCTAAATAGTTTGACAGATTTTTTCAACGGGGAAATCTTACAAAAAGGCAAATACATCCGCGACCTTTCTAAAGGGAACCAATGTAAAGTTGGCGTGGCGGCCTGTCTCTTGCAGAACCCGGAAATATTGATGCTGGACGAACCTTTTGCCAACATTGATCCAAGCACACAAATCCGCTTAAAAAACCTATTGAAAGATTTAGGTGATAAAAACAGCATGACCACGCTGATCTCCAGTCATGATTTAAACCATATCACCGATGTTTGCCAGCGTATTTTGTTGATGGAAAAAGGCAGGATCATCAAGGATATCCACACCGATTCCAATACTTTGGAAGAACTGGAAAGCTACTTTTCTGTTTAGTTTTGCTGCATGGTGGAGATTAAAAATGCGACAGTTGAAGATGCAGTAATGCTTCGTTTACTGGCAGAAAAAATATGGTGGCCAACGTATTCGGAAATCCTAAGCAAAGAACAGATCAGGTTTATGCTGGATGAAATTTATGCGGAAGACAAGATCCGGCAGCAAATAGAAAGCGGCGAACAAACCTTTTTGCTTTTGGAGGAAGAAGGAGCGGTTGTTGCCTTTGCCGCTTACAGTCCGAGGACAGAAAACCCGGAAATCTACAAACTGCACAAACTTTATACACTGCCCGAAACACAAGGAAAAGACTACGGAAAATTGTTGATAAAAACAGTATGCACGAAAGTACAGGAGGCCGGAAAGCATTTTTTAGAACTGAACGTGCACCGGCAAAACAAAGCCCGCTTTTTTTACGAAAAGATGGGCTTTAAAATCATCGAAACATTGGACATTCCTTTCGGGCCCTATGTTTTGAATGATTATATTATGCGGAAGGAGGTGTGATAAGATTTAACAGGCAACTATAATTCCAACCACTTAAATTTTAGATTGTGAACCGTATAGGAATTTAATAAAATTAAACTGTAAACTTAAATTACAGGTTGTATTAATAACTGTTAATTAAATGTACAATATTTTAACAATTTAGCATTAATTAACTAAACTTTCCTTAAAACCACATTAATAGCTTTGCCGCATTAATAATATCAGGCAAAGCAATGAATAAAATTTTTACTTTAATTATTAAACGCATTGTATTACTGGCATTTATAGCATTATCAGTAAGTATAAATGCCTTTTCACAAGTTCAAAAAATAAAAGGCCGGCTTTTGGATAGCCAGGGAAAGCCGCTTCCCGGGGCAAGTGTTGCTATAAAAGGCACCGCAAGCATTGTTACAACAAACGAAAACGGCTTTTATCAAATCACAAGTACCAGGCCGCTTTCAAAAAATGATTATTTGGTCTTTCGTTTTATCGGTTTTAAAACAGAAGAAATAAGATACACCGGGCAATCAGAAATCAACGTAAAACTTGGTGATGATGCAAAAATGCTGAATGACGTGGTGGTAACGGCTTTAGGCATCAAACGGGAAGAAAAATCATTGGGGTTTGCTGCACAAACCCTAAAAGAAGGTGCAGTAGAAGATGCCAAAACGAACAACTGGGTAAATTCCCTTTCGGGTAAAGTAGCTGGTTTGAATATACAAGGCACCGGATCAGGTCCAATGGGTTCTTCGCGGATAACATTGCGGGGGGAAAATTCTTTGAACCTGGACAATAACCAGGCTTTGATTGTTTTGGACGGCGTCCCGATCAACAGCAAAATCACAGGTACAGGTTTTAAAGCTCATTTGGCTACAGATAGTCCGGTTGATTTTGGTTCGGACGTATCCGATATTAATCCGGATGATATTGCCAGCATTACGGTATTGAAAGGGCCGGGAGCAACAGCACTCTACGGCAGCCGTGCAGCGGGAGGAGCTTTGATTATCACCACAAAAAGCGGTGCAAGAAAAGAAAACGGGCTGGGCATTACTTACAACCTGAACCTAAGTATAGATCAGGTAAACCGTTGGCCCGATTACCAGTATGAATACGGGGAAGGCAGAACAAGTGCTTATTATTCTTATGGAGACAGTCCTGACGGGATCAACACCAGTACGAGCGCTGCGGCCGGCCGGGCCTGGGGCCCAAAGTTTAACGGGCAGTCGTATTTTCAGTATAATCCGAATACGCCTGATAACAAATCCACTGTCCGTACACCCTGGGTAGCTTATCCGGATTATATCAAAGGTTTTTTTCAAACCGGTTCTACCGTTACCAACAACCTCTCTATCGAAGGCGGAACGGATAAAAGTTCGGCCAGGCTCTCTTTATCGCATTTAAATAATACCTGGATTATCCCGAATACCGGTTTTCAGCGTACTTCCGCTGCATTATCTGTAAACCAGAAGATAACCGATAAACTTAGGATCAGCGGCAAGGCAAATTATACCAATAAAAGCAGCGATAACCTTCCTTCGGCAGGATACAACAATCAAACGCTGATGTATTTTTTGGCAATTGGAACGGCGCCCAACATCAACCACAACTGGTTTACACCCTACTGGCAACCCGGCCTTACAGGTGTTCAGCAGAAAAACCCGTTCAACCCTGGGCCCGATAATCCTTATATTGACCGATATGAGGATCTGAACAAGATCAACAAAAACGGCCTTGTCGGCACTGTTTCTGTTAACTACGAATTCAGCAAAAAGTTAGAGTTGATGCTGCGTACCAGTTTGGATATGTCAAACGAGTTCCGCTCAGAGCAACGTCCATACAGTATTACAAAATACCCTAAAGGCAGTTACCGGGAACAAAACGTTTTTAGTTACGAATCAAACAGTGATGTTTTGTTGACTTATAAAGATAAGATCGGCAGCAAAATGAACATCTCGGTTAATGCCGGTGCTAATGCTTTGAAACAAACGTACAACTTTGCAGGCATCTACGCAGATCAATTGGCGCAACCTGGTGTTTATCAGCTTTCAAATAGCCTTGACCCGCCGGTAGCAGACCCTCAGAAAACCCAAAAGGCCATCAACAGTGTTTATGCTGCTGCGCAGTGGGCTTATAATGATGCGGTTTTCTTGGATTTAACAGGCCGTAATGACTGGAGCAGTACGCTTCCTTATGGAAATAACTCCTTTTTTTATCCATCCGTAAGTACCAGTTTTTCCCTGGGTGATATGTTTAGCTTGCCCAAACAGATTTCATTTGCCAAACTAAGATTGTCTTACGCGCAAGTGGGCAACGACACCAGGCCGTATCAAACATCCAAGTACTACGACAAGATTTATACAAATACCTTCACCAGTTCGGCAACTTTATTTAACCCGGCACTTAAACCTGAGATCACTTCCAGTTATGAAGCAGGTTTAGACCTGAGGTTATTTAAAAGCAGGCTATCAGCCGATATAGCTGTTTACCAGAACAACAGCCGCAACCAAATTTTGGCTATCCCGCTTGACCCTACATCAGGTTACGCCAACGCATTGGTAAATGCCGGGTTGATTGAAAGCAAAGGGGTAGAAGTACAGTTAAAGGGCACACCGGTAGCTACACCTAAATTTAGATGGAATACAACTTTAAACTGGAGCAGGAACAGAAGCTATGTTAAAGAACTCACCAATGGTTTAACCAACCAGGTTATTTATAGCCATGATGGTAATGTAACTATTGAAGCAAGGGTTGGAGGCCGGATGGGTGATCTTTACGGAAAAGGATTTCAGCGTTCTCCGGATGGAAAAATTATTTATAATTCAACCGGGCTTCCCGCTACTTTAGATCCAAACACTAAAGTCCGTGGCAATGCTTTTCCGGATTGGAAAGCCGGGCTAATGAATGAATTTACCATTAATAAAGTCAGGATAAGTATTCTGCTTGATTACCAGCACGGCGGAAGTTTGTACTCGCAAACCAACCATAAATCAAATACTTTGGGCAAAACAAAAGTTACTTTGCCCGGCCGCGAAGGCGGGATTGTAGGCGATGGTGTAGTTTTAGGAACAGATGGCGTTTACAGGCCCAACACAGTGAACGTCTCGGCCAGTTCATACTACGAAAATTATTATGCTATCGATAATGCCGAAACCAATGTTTTTGATGCTACTTATTTAAAGCTGAGGGAAGCACGAGTAGAATTTAATTTACCGGCAAAGCTGCTTGCCAAAGTAGGGTTTAAACAAACCAGTGTTGCAGTATATGGCCGTGACTTGTTCAATATCACCAAATTTCCGGGGTTTGACCCCGAAGGTGGCAACCTGAACAGCGGAACCCTTACCCCTGGTGTAGAATTAATGCAGTTCCCATCTACACGCACTATGGGTATTAACCTCACTTTCAAATTATAATCATACGAATATCATGAAGAAAGCATATTTACTAATCATACTATTGAGCTGTTTGCAATTCTCTTGTACTAAAAACTTTGAACAACTCAATACCGACCCTAACCGTCCGAAAGAGGTAAACCCAGGGGTCGTCCTTGGGCAGATGCAGTACCGCATCGTTAGCAGCAGTATTAGTGCTGCCAGAAGTTTTACCCATGAATTGATGCAGGTTGATGCGCCCCGCAGCAGCACCAGGGATGGGATTCACCGGTATGTAATTACTCCGGGAACGGGAGTATGGACCAGCTTCTATACTTATTTGGCCGATATCGATGTGATCATGGCAAGTGCTGACCGGCTAAACGAAAAAAATTATAAAGCTATTGGTCTGGTTTACAAATGCTGGGCTTACTCTATTCTTACAGATGCTTACGGCGACATTCCTTATTCGGAGGCTATAAAAGCAGCAGACGGAAACTTTCAGCCTAAGTTCGATGCCCAAAAAGATATTTACACCCAGATCTTAAAAGACCTTGCAACAGCAAATGATCTGTTTGATGATACTAAGGCACTCACTTACGGCGGTGATTATGTTTATCCCTCAAATACGTTAACAGCAGGAAAAAACCTTGGCATACAACGCTGGAAGAAGTTTTGCAATACATTAAGGCTCCGCTTGCTTTTACGTTTATCAAAACATGCCTCAGAACTTAACGTAAACGATCAGATCAATGCTATTCTTGCAGATCCGGTTAAATATCCTGTTTTTGCCTCCAACGCAGATGAAGGGATTTTCAAATTTCCGAATGTTTATCCGTTTTTCAACCCTTATTTCACCGCCCGGCAGCTTGACTGGAGGGATGGTGTTTATTTTACCAAGTTTTTTATTGATAATTTAAATACCTGGAATGATCCGCGGCGTGCTGTTTGGGCTTTAACCGTACCTGTGAACGGACAGAATATTTACCAGGGTATTGAAAGCGGATACCCGACAACAACAGAATATGTAGTTGGCAAAAACTCCAGCTACAATGATGCACTAAAAACATCCGCCACATTAGGGGTGATGATGACTTATGCAGAAGAAGAGTTTATCAAAGCCGAACTTGTTTTAAAAGGGTTCAATACCGGCAAAACAGCTAAAGCGCACTATGAAAACGGTATAACTGCATCCATGACACAATGGGGGGTTAACTTACCTTCTAATTATTTACAACAAACTGGCGTAGCTTATAATCAGGCAGCAACGCCTGATGCTCAACTGCAACAGATCATGCTCCAAAAATATTTTGCGTATTTCTTCGTAGATTACCAGGCATGGTTTGAAAAAAGGCGTACCGGTTATCCGGTGCTGCCAAGGGGTTCGGGCATTCCTGCTGGAAACCAGTTCCCTTACCGCATTCCGTATCCAACTTACCTGCAATCCTTAAATGCTGCAAACCTGGCTGCCGCTACTGCTGCAATGGGCGGTGATAACAGCAATACCAAAGTTTGGTGGGATAAATAAGGATCAGCAGTCAGGTATGAGGTATCGGCTAAAGAAGCATGGCAAACATATATTTTTAGGGGATAAAAGAAGCATCAAAATATATTGAATAAAATCTCACCAGGATCAGATTAATTTCTAATAACCGGCTCAAATGCTTCTTTTAGCACTGTAAAATTGGTGTTCGGCAACCGGCTTTTAGGTGTTAGCTTTCAGGGATCAGCCCTCAGCTACCCATTATTAACCATGCTCAACTACTGTTTCTTAATCCTTGCAATATCAATCCCAGCTAAAATAAGCCTAAAAATAATCCAACAATAAAATACCCCAAAATAAATTACTTAAATAATCATGGTAAAAAAAGCATTGACAATTCTTTATATATTTTCAGCACTGTTAACAGTAACAAAATCCCACGCACAATCTTTATCTACGAAGGCTGAGTTAAAAACACTTATTGTTTTTTTTGATGGATTAAGACCAGATTACATCACACCTGAAGCGATGCCTAACTTGTATGCTTTTTCTAAGCTTGGTTCTTACGGTAAACAGCACCACAGTGTATTTCCAACCGTAACCCGCGTTAATTCATCTGCTTACTCCACCGGCAGTTATCCTGCCAAAACCGGCTTAATGGGCAATACGGTTTACTTTCCGGAAGTAGATAAAACAAAAGGCCTGAACACCGGCGAAGCAGCAGATTTAAACCGGATCAACACAGCCACGAACGGAAAACTGCTGACAACCATATCACTTGGCGAAGTGTTACAGGCAGCAGGCAAACGCATGATGGTATTTAGCTCTGGCTCTACCGGGCAGGCATTGCTGCAAAATCATACAATTAGTGGCGGTGCCATTGTCAATCCATCCATGATCCTGCCCGCATCTTTCAAGGATTCTGTCGTAAATGCTATTGGCCCGATTCCGGCCCATGCAAAACCAAACACACCTCAGCATCAATGGGTTGCAGATGCCTTGATCAAATTTGGTTTTGCCGTGAACGGGCCTGCTGTAAGCGCCATTTGGTTTTCAGATCCGGACGGGACCGCTCATAGCGACGGTATCGGTTCCCCGACTGCCATGGCCTCCATTAAATCCGTAGATCATGAGTTTGGCCGGATACTGGATTCTTTAAAAAGTAAAAACCTGGAGCAGTCTTACAATATCATTATTTCTACCGATCATGGCTTTGTAACGCATGCAGGCAAGCAGAACCTTTTAAGTTTTCTGGTGGATAAAGGCTTAAAAAAAGACAAATTATCCGAAGATGTGGTGGTGGCCGAAGGAGCCATCTATGTAAAAGACCATAATCCGGAAATGATCCAAAAGATCGTTGCTGCTTTGCAGGAACAGGAATTTATTGGTGCTGTTTTTACCAAAGGAATTAAAGCGGGCGACCTGAAAGGCTGGGTTAAAGGAACACTTTCTTTTGAGGCTATTCATTGGGACCATCCCACCCGATCTGCCGATATTTTGGTGGACGAAAATTGGGACGACCGTAAAAACCAATTCGGGTACGCAGGAACCAGTTTTGCAGGCGGTGTGGCAGGCCACGGAGGATTTAGTCCTTACGAAGTGCATATTGCTTTAATCGCATCAGGGCCGGCTTTTAAAAAAGGCTTTGAAAGCGATCTGCCTACTTCCAATGTGGATATAACCCCAACTATTTTGCACTTGCAACATATCGCAGTACCGCAACAAATGGACGGAAGGGTAGTATATGAATTGTTGAATGAAAAGATGCCCCCATCATCTCCTTTAAAAGTAAAAACAGAAACCGTTCAAACAGAAGTAAACAAGCCTTGGGGAAAGTATGTGCTTATCCTTCAGCGTTCCATGTTAGGAAAATATATCTATACGGATTATGCTAAAACAACACGGATGTTAACCAATTTAAAGAAAGAATAATGAAAAAACAAAGAGGTCTGTTTGTTATTCGATTAAATATTTTGATGTAACCAGTAATTTTTATTCCTCCAATTTCGGTATTCTTTTTGGCATACCTTTTTCCGTTCATACCGCTTCCCTATCACTGCTTTTTTTACAACAGATTTTTATATTTGTGATATGGATACGCTAATTGTTTACCCGGAAAACAAGGAACAAATTATCGCTTTAAAAGCAGTAATTAAAGCCATGAAAATTTCTTTTGAACAAAAAAGTGAAGTTTATCCTCAACACGTTATTAATGGCGTAAATGAATCCCTAAAACAGGCTGATGAAGGCCTTTTAACGCCATGTACAGGAATCAAGGATTACTGAACATTGTTACAAATATTAACGTTTCGATGATACGTAATACCAATCTTTTTATTTCGGCTTCCTTTTAAGTGCCTCAATATCGCCTAAATCTTTTGCTCGGCCTGATGCCTGCTTATTAGCAATAAAGTCTTTAATGTTGATGTATGAAATTTGCAGATCATCTACTTCTGCATCTATTTTTCCTTTATAAGCGTCTTCAAAATCAACCCCGGATATTGCATTTAAAATATCAATCCTTAATGGCGGATAGCCTAACTGTGTAACATTATTTTCTTTTATAAAATCCTCTTTTGTAAGGCCTAAAGAACCAAATCCAAAATCTTTTAACACCATTACCATTTTATCTGCGTTAGCAGAACTTGGCTTAATCCAAATATCCAAATCGCCTGTATGTCTTGGCCGACCGTGAAAAGCCAAGGCATGTGCACCTACGATCATGTATTCAACCTGATGAGCATTTAATAATTCTATAAAATCAACAAAATCTTTTTCAAAGATCATAATGTTCTTGTGGTAACCACTTTGGCTATTTTTTCCGGGTAAAAACCATTTAGCCAGGTATAGTAATTAATTCTTAACCGGGTAACTTCTGCAAGCCTTTCTATGCTACTCTTTGATTGCCAAAACTGTACATCCAAATGATCTTCATCTTCCATTTTTACATGGTTAACTACCATTGCCATTTTTCTTTCCATATCTAAATATACTAAATACAGGCTTAATTTTTAATATAGATTGAACAGAAAAAATTGGATAGAGATGTTATTCCTCCAACTTCGGAATTCGTTTCGGCGTATCTTTCCCGGCAACAATACTTCTCGAACTCAAAGCAATCGCACGGATGGTAGCTGTAATATTGTTCACATCCATCGAACTGAACTCATCTTTTACACTATGATAAAGTTTGTCCGAATCGATCTGATCGGTAGAAATGGTATGCGCCGGAACGCCAACTTTTGCTAAAGAAGCATTGTCACTGCGGTAAAACAAGTTTTGCTGCGGATATGGGTCCGGGTAAAATTTAAAGCTCGTCCCTTCCAGGTTTTTTTGCAGGATGGTGCCAAAATCAGAACGTTCAAAACCGGTGATAAAAGCGGTGTTCGGGCCAAATTTGGAAGTTTTGCCAATCATTTCAATATTAAACATGGCAACTGTTTTTACCGGGTCAATTTGTGTGGCAAAATAAGCTGAACCAAATTCACCGATTTCTTCTGCCGTAAAAGCAACAAAAATCAGTGTACGTTCATTGTTGTTCAGTTTTTTGTAATAACGTGCCAGTTCTATTACGGCTGTAGTTCCGGAAGCATCGTCATCCGCACCATTGGCAATTGAATCGCCTGCTATTGCTTTAATAATTCCCAGGTGATCGTAGTGACCGGAAAAAATCACGTATTCATCTTTTTTAGATTTTCCGGGAATCATTCCGGCGATATTAAACAATGGCGCTTTTTCTACCTTGCCCATGTATTTTACGGCATAAGCTTTTACCTGGTTAAAATCACCCAGGATAAAAACAAGCTGCTGGTTTGGGTTCACTTCTTTACTTACACTGCCGCTTGAATAGCGGGCAGCAATACGTTTAAAAAGCCCTTCAAAATACGGATCAACGAGCACCAATGTTTTCTTGTTGCTTCCAAGTAGTTTGCCGAATTCATTTCTGAAGTTATCTTCGGCTTTGATCTTTACAATCTCCACATCGGGGTCATTGCTCCAATTAAAAGAAGCAGCGCCGCTAACTACGATCACATTTTCTTTTGGTATTAGGTTATTGCTGATGGATGCCGAAACTTCAACAGGAGTAACACGGAACATACTGAAGTTTTGCCGGTAACCTGGATTTACGCTTAGCGGCAACAAACCAATGCTTTTGTATTCGCTTTCGATAAAACGCGCAGCTTTTTCTATGCCCGGTGTAAACGTAGCCCGACCTTGCATATCATCCGCAGAAAGGGTTTTGATCACTCTTTCCACATCGGTTTTTACGATTAGTTGTTCAGGTTTTTGTGCGATTGCCACGAAATCCAAACAGAGCAACAGCAACAGGGGAAATTTAAATTTCATGTGTATTGGCTAAAAATAAAAACAGATGGCAGGAGAAAGTTTCAATACATAAAAATGCACGATAAAAGAAGCATTTAAGTTCTTAAATCTTCACGCGACATTTTGCGCTCGGCGCGTTTGGTGATGCTGTTTTTACTCAAGTTAATATTGGTGTTGATACGGTGGTCCTGCACGGCATCGGTAACCGTGATATCCTGTTCCATGTCTTTCTCGGCAAAGTGAAGGTTGGCTTCTTCCGTTTTGCCCAAGGCCACGTCATAAGGGCCGCGCGGCGACATCAGCTTAACCAGCACCGGCAAACATTCAAACAAAATAAACAAATAACTGATGAAGGACTGCGCCAGGTAAGTGTCGAGTTCGCGTGTGCCGTTTTGGTTGTACGATAACTGCCCGAGAGCCCAGTTGCGGTCGGCAAAACCGGCAACATTGGCGAGGCTGTCCAGTTGATGGTCGTTAAACAACTTGGTATCGGTTACGCCTTCCACGTTTTTGCGGTTGCTGATGTATTGGTCCATTTTAAACTGATCTTCCCGGACCGTATTTAACCGGGCTTCTTTTTCTTTTAAAACCACATCCTTTTGTTTCGCATAAGTGCCAAACCCGGTTTTTCCGGAAGTTTGGTTGGTTTTATCACCAAAAATCTCCTGGTTAAGCTGATAGCGGGAGCGGGTAATATCTTTTTGTAATGAATCCTTTTCGGCTTTGATATCTGCTGCTTTTGTCAGATCCATACCGTACTTTTTTACGAAAGTCTGGTTCATGGTATCAATTTTAGAACGCTGGCCTTTCAGGTAAGCTGTTTTTAGTTTGGATCGGATCTCTTTGTCAAATATCTTTAGTTCCAGCGGACGGGAAATTACGATCCCGATCATGATCGCCAGCAAAATACGTGGGGTAGCTTGCAATATCTGTTGATTGGTTGAACCCCTTTTGTTGATGCTGCCCACAATATACCGGTCCATGTTGTAAATAGCTGTGCCCCAGATCAACCCAAATAAAATAGCAAAGATTGGGGCGCCGGGATTACCGCTGAAAACAAAATACATGGCATAACCGCCAGACAGAGCGGCAAATAAGGCAGTAAAGAATATAGTTGCGCCAATGCCTACATATTTGTTCAGCTCGATCGGATACTTTTTTAAAGTATCTACATGCACACCAGAGCAGAACCAGAAAAATCGGTTTACTTGTTTCATATTTTCCAAAAGTAATAACAAAATGTTCTAATTGGCTTATTTTTAACTAAGTGCCAACATTGGCACTGCTTTTTTTACCTGGTAAAAACAGTATGTGCTGTGAGAACGGCTATCTGCGTGAATAAATTATTGAGCGGGCATTAAAAGCTGATTTAAAATCAATTAAACCCTTAACTTTGATGTATAATATTTATACAATGAAAGAAATAACCGTACAGGAATTAAAAGAAAAAATGGATGCCGGAGAAGATTTCCAGCTGATAGATGTGCGTGAGGATTTTGAGTACGAAATGTCTAACCTCGGCGGCGAACTGATCCCGTTAAGCGGGATTATGATCGAATCCGGCAAAATCAACAAAAACAAACCCGTAATTGTACAATGCCGCAGCGGAAAGCGCAGTGCAGCGGCCATTATGCAGTTGGAGCAGCAGGGTTTTACCAATTTATACAATTTAAAAGGCGGCATGCTGGCATGGGCAGAAGATATTGACCCGGAAATTCAGGTTTACTAAATGGGCATAAAACTTCTTTTAAACAGTCTTTACAACCTCGGTATCATTTTATGTGTGATATTGGTTTACTGGAGTATAAACCATCGGCGTTATGACTGGTTGGCTGCCGGTGTTTTTATCATCGTAATTACCATCATATTAAAAATACGGCTGGCAAAAGAAGTACGTGCACTTCAAAAAAAGCAAACCCCTTAAATTATAAAATACATGCTGTTGATTATCCTGGGCGTTTTCCTGCTGATTGCCGGCGGTATGGTTAAACGCACGCCTTCCATCAATCCTGCTTATGGTCCGGTTATTTATATTGTGGGCATTGCAATGCTGCTTTTAGGGCTAAGTTTTTCGGTATTTAAAGTGATTGAACCGGGAAGGGTTGGTGTTAAAACCTTGTTTGGCAAGGTTGAAAATGATGTACTGTCCAGCGGTTTACATTTGATCAACCCGCTGGTTGATGTAACCACATTTGATGTAAAAACGCAAAATTATACCATGAGCGGTGTGACCAACGAAGGTCAGCGGCAAGGCGATGATGCCATCCGGATCCTGTCTGCCGATGGCTTGGAAGTAACCATTGATTTATCGGTACTTTTTCGTTTAAAAGCCGACCAGGCCCCTTTTGTACTGCAAAACATCGGTACAGATTATGTAGATAAAATTGTGAGGCCGGTTTCGCGTACGGCCATTCGCGACAATGCCGTGTATTATGAAGCCGTTGCGCTTTATTCTACCAAAAGGCAGGAATTTCAGGACAAGATCTACAAAACCATCGGCGAAAGTTTTTCTAAAAGGGGGATAGAGCTACAGCAGCTTCTGGTTCGTAACATCACGCTGCCGCAATCCGTTCGGTCAACCATCGAATCAAAGATCAACGCCGAGCAGGACGCGCAAAAAATGCAGTTTGTATTGCAGAAAGAGCGCCAGCAAGCAGAACAGAAAAGGATTCAGGCTCAGGGAATTGCGGATTACCAACGCATCATTTCCACTAATCTAACCGACAAGCAGTTGCAGTACGAATCTATACAGGCACAAAAAGCCATTGCCACATCGCCAAATGCCAAAGTAATTATTATGGGCAACAGCAAAGGTATGCCTTTGATTTTAGGCGATAAGAACTGATGCTTCTTTTAGCCACATAAATCTTCTAAAGATTATTTAAAAAGAACAAACCGGGACAACAGATTTTAGTGCATAAAAACAGTATCGTTAATCTGTTTTTCTAACAATATTATTAACGGCTTCATCTAATTGGGCAGCGCTGTCCGTCAACATATCACAAATATTGCTTAGGTTTTGGTCCACGTCCATCTTGTTTAAAATATTTACCAAGCCTATAATATTAGCTAACGGGCGGCGAATAACGTGCGACTGCTCCCAGCCAATCTGTTCCAAGATGTTCTTCTTGTGCTCAATTTCTGTTTTTGCTACTTCCAGTTGCTGGTTTGCTTTCTCATATTCTGTAATATCATAACCCATACAAAAAACGCCGACAGGTTGTTGGTCATCATCAAACATGGCCCGGTATTCCCATTGGGTAATGATATAACCACCTTTGCCATCGTGCTTTCGAATAGTGGCAGGAAAAGACCTGTCCGGATTTTGAAAACATTTTATCGATGTTTCTTCGCATACTTTCCTGTCGTCCGGGTGCATGGTAATGTAGTATGGCTGGCCAACCATGTGTTTTGCAATGTGCCCAAAAGCATCGGCATAATGTGTATTTACATAACTGTAATTACTGTCCATTCCGGCAATAATAATATAGTAAAAGTTAGAATGTTCTAACAGTTTGATGGTTTCATCAAAATTTTTCATCAAATTTTTTAGGGTTATTGTTTGGTGTACAATATGAGTTTTACGAATGCAATTCTATTATTGATTCATTTTTTTTCCTTAAATCTACAATTAAAAATAAAATCACGCCGATAAAAACAGGTCCTTTTTAATTTCAGGGATCACGCCCAGTGCTAAAGCTTTATCAAAAAGTAGCCCAATTGCTTTCCGGCCTTCTTTTCCTAAATCAATGGAATACTTATTTACGTAAAGGTCAATGTGTTTGTACATCACTTCCTCGCTCATTTCCTGGGAATGGGAGCGGATAAACTCCAGTCCCGACTTTGGGTTTTCAAATGCAAATTCAACAGATTTTCTTAAAACCCGATTGAGTTTATGTTGAATTTCTACCGGTAAATTCCGGTTTGCAACAATGCCGCCAAGCGGGATTGCACAGCCGGTTTGCTGTTCCCAGTAATCGCCCAAATCCATAATTTTATACAAGCCTTTATCCTGGTAGGTAAACCTGTTTTCATGGATGATCAGGCCAAGATCGGTTTTCCTGTTGATCAGCTGGCTTTCAATTTCCGAAAAAACGACTTCCGTTTTGTTTTTCCCTTCGGGGAAAGCTAAACTGAGCAGAAAATTTGCAGTGGTATATCTTCCGGGAATGGCGATTTTAAGGTTAGCAATTTCGGGGTTTAATAAAGACAGGTCCGTCCATTTTTCATCATTACAAATCAGCAGCGGGCCAACACCAAAACCAAGGGCGCTTCCGGCATCCAACAAAACATAGATATCGGTTACGTAAGCAAAAGCATGATAACTGAGTTTAGTAACATCAAGTTCCCCAAAGAAAGCTTTCTGGTTTAACGTTTCCACATCATCAAAAAACACCTCGAAATCCAAACCTTCGGTATCAATTTTATGATGGATTAAAGGATCAAAAATAAAAGTATCGTTTGGGCAGGGCGAAAAGCCGAGGGTGAGTTTCATAGTTTTGGTGTAAGTTGTGAGCTGTCTGTTCTTTCGCAAAGGCAGAAGTGTGGAAAGTTGAAATGCGGTAAACAAAACCGTCTGGCCCTTCAGGTTTGTCTTCCCAACTTTTGGTCTTCCCTACTTCCATGAATGCTTCTTTATATGCCACAAAAAAAGGGACTGGTTAAAGCCCCTTTTTTAATTATTAATTTTGGTTGTTATTTCAGGCTGAAAGATGATTTGCCCATTTGGTAACCATCGGCATATAACAAAACAGAATAGGTGCCTTTTTGAAACGCAGACGGATTAACCCAATCAATTGTATAACCGCTGCCATCGTTCTTAAAATCAATGCTGCTTTTATAGGTATATTGTAAATCCTGGCCGTTAATGCTAAAAGTGCTCGAAGCATCAGAAGTTATCAGGTTTCCTGTCGGGTCAATCACCCTCAAATAAATATCATGTAAACTTTTGTCTGCCAAATCATTAGTGGCCACATTAAACATTACTTTTATTTTTTTTGCGGGAGACGCACGGTTCACCTCAACTTCTTTTCCGCTATTTTTAACCTTGTATGCCATAACGGTTATAGATGAAGATTTAAGGGCCGCGGCCGTTTGTACTTTGGTGCTAAGTTCCTGGTTTTGCTTTTGCAAAGTAGTTGCTTTCTGGTTTACAGTAGCGAGGTTGGTTTTAAGCGTATCCCTTTCAACTGTTAAAGATGCATTTTGCGTTTTCAACTCTTCAATGTCAGCCGTGTATTTAGTGACAAAATAACGTAGTTGCTTAATATCTTCCCTGGCGGCGTTTAACTGCTGGGCATTCAGGTGCCCGTTGGCAAGTGCTTTTCTCAACTGCAGAATTTTGGCTTTCAACTGTTCATCTTTAGCCTGCAACGCCTGCGAAATGCGGTGTTTCCCGCTGTTGGCAGAATCAAGCTGATTGGTTAAACTATCTAAGGATGCTTTTAAAGTTGTTTGTGTTTTTACCAATACTTTATTGTCGTCATTAATTTGGTAAACCAGCTTTTCATCAGATTTATTTTTCTGAAAATACAGATAAGCATTTGTACCAAGCAATGCCAGCACAACAGCAATCAGAAAATAAACTACATTGGATTTTTTGGCGGGCGTTTGTTGGTTTTGATTGTCCATGTTAAAGAGTTAAATGAATAAATTGGTTTTAGATAAAAATTTATGCCGCAAAGCTTAGTTTGTAATTTGATTTTTTTTAACGTGCTTAACCTAATGATATTGCCGATAAAACTATGGTTTTGCATGGTATATTGCATCGCAAATAAAAAAATCCCTAATCGAAGATAGCATATTCAAATTTTTAACCAATAAAAAATTAGCATAATAAACAGAAAAGGGCTTTTTCAAAGTTGGATACAGTCTGTTCAAACTTACTTTTGTTTATTTTGAATAGCTTGCGGTAAAATAAAAACCTTGGGAATGTATAGAAAATCCCTCTTGTTTTTCATGCTTCTTTTACCGTATAAAAAACAGTGCGCTTTTGTTTTGATAGTTAGTTGCTGCACAAACACCAATTTAATGTCGATAAAAGAAGTATTATTGTTTTTTTTGGTAGAATAAGGCGTTTAACAATACTAATATTTTTAGTATGTTTGTAGTGCAAGTTACTAACGGCACATAAAATTATGTTTAAAGGACTGAATATACTCGAATTTACTGAAAGGTTCTCAACGGACGATAAGTGTAGGGCATACTTATCTGAATTAAAGTGGGAAAATGGCTACCAATGCGGTAATTGCAGCCATGCCCATTATCATAATGGCAAGCTAGCCGGCGCGCGGATTTGTTCAAAATGCAAATATTCTGAATCAGCTACAGCGCGTACGCTGTTTCATAAGCTCAAATTTCCTTTACGCAAGGCGTTTCATATCGTTTATACGATGTCCTGCAATAAAAAAGGCATTTCGAGCTATGAACTGTCCCGCCAGTTGAGTTTACGTCAAAAGACCTGCTGGTTTTTTCAACACAAAGTACAGGAAGCGATGCGGAGTTCAGGGAATAACCTTTTGGATGGATGTATAGAAGTCGACGAGTTTTTTGTCGGCGGCCCGGAAACAGGCAAAACAGGAAGAGGGATTGAAAAGAAACAGCAGGTGGTCATGGCCATCCAGGTTGATGCTTTCGGGATACATCGCTGTTATGCAAAAGTAACCCCCAATGCCGGTAGCGATGAACTTGGCACATTTCTATTGGAAAAAATAGCTCCCGAAGCAGAAATTAAAACCGACAACTGGACTGGCTATGTCCCTTGTAAAAAGGACTTTCCTAATTTAAAACAGGAAAACTCTGATAAGGGCAAGGGGTTTCCCTTGGTGCACAGGCAAATCATGATGTTCAAGGCATGGCTAAGGGGAATACACCATCATTGCTCACACTTACAAAGTTATCTTGATGAATTCTGCTACCGGTTTAACAGGCTTAAGTACCCAGACAACATGTTCCACAACCTTATCAAGGCGATGGTGAGCAGTGTGCCATTAACTTTGCAAAAATCATGGATCGTTTAAACGCCTTATTCTATTTTTTGGATATAATTTTAACTAAGCACGTATAAATAAAAATCCATTCCAATAAAATTGTTTAAATGGAGTTTAACTATATTTGCCATTTTAATACTTTAGCTTGATGTATGACCGTATAAAGGCAGTGCCGCTGCTGTTGTTTTTGATTTGTGTGATTGATTTAGTGAACGGGCAGGTTTTGCCCCAGCCTAAAAGGGAGTTCAGGGGCGTTTGGATTGCTACCGTAACCAATATTGATTGGCCAAGCAGCGGTAAAACCAGTCCGCAGCGCCAGCAGCAGGAACTTTTGGGGATATTGAGCGCACACCACCAAACAGGTATCAATGCAGTAATGTTCCAGGTGCGGCCCGCTGCCGATGCCTTGTATGCCAAAAGCCGCGAACCCTGGTCCAAATGGTTAACCGGTAAACAAGGAAAAGCACCAAACCCGGCTTATGACCCGTTGGAATTTGCCATTACCGAAGCGCATCAGCGCGGGATGGAATTGCATGCCTGGTTTAATCCTTACCGGGCTACATTTTCTTTTAATGAAAAAGGGTTAAGCGAAGACCATATCACTAAGCAAAAACCAGATTGGTTTTTTAATTATGCCGGCAGGAAACTGTTTAACCCCGGTTTGCCAGAAGTTCGCGACTATATCATTAAAGTAATTTTAGATGTTGTGGATAATTATGATATTGACGGCGTGCACCTGGATGATTATTTTTATCCGTACCCGGTAGATGGACAGCATATTGATGATGCACAAACTTTTCAGGACCATCCCGATGGGTTTACGGACATTAAAGACTGGCGCAGGCATAATGTAGATACCTTGATCCATGCGTTGGGCGATAGTATCCATCACCATAAAAACTATATCAAATTTGGGATCAGTCCGTTTGGCATTTGGGCCAACAAGCGCCAAAATCCCGAAGGTTCTGAAACCGGCGGCGGTTCTTCCTTTTATGAACAGTTTGCCGATTCGAGAAAATGGATGAAGGAAGGCTGGCTGGATTACATCAACCCGCAAATTTACTGGCCTTTTAACAACCGTGCTGCCGCTTATGAAAAATTAGTGGATTGGTGGGCCAATAATACCTACGGCCGGCATTTGTACATTGGTATGGCCGCCTACCGCATTAATGAGCGCATGAGTGCCAGTTGGAAGGAAAGCACCCAGATGCCAAGGCAAATCCGTTACGACCGGGAAAACCCGCGTGTACAGGGAAGCGTTTATTTTAGTTCCAAATCTTTACAAAACAACTTGCTCGGATTTACGGACAGCCTGAAAACCGACTTTTACCGTTACCCGGCCTTGCCGCCGGCCATGTTGTGGCGGGATGCTGTTTCACCCAATATCCCACGTGGGTTAACGGCAAAAGCAACAGGCAAAACAATCAACTTACAATGGCAGCTGCCTTTGCCTGCCAGTGACGGCAATACGGCTTTTGGTTATGTGGTTTATCGTTTTGATGAGCATGAACCCATCAACCTGACTGATCCGAAACACATCATTCATATTGCTTATACGCAGCAACGCGAAGCAGAAGACCAGACCGCTGAAGCCGGAAAAACTTATCAGTATGTAGTAACTGCGCTGGACAGGTTAAAGAATGAAAGCTATCCATCCAATACTGCCTTTGTTAACGTGCCTGTTAACAGTTTATAGGCGATAAAAGAAGCATTAAAGAATTTTAAAGTAATGCTTTCAAACTCTCCAAAGTATCCGCTTCTTCCTTCTTCTTATCGTGCCGCCAGAGCAAAATACGTGGGAAACGCAAGGCAATGCCCGATTTATGCCTGGAGGACTGATTGATTCCTTCAAAGCCAATCTCAAAAACCAATTCGGGTTTTACCGTTCGTACCGGGCCGAATTTCTCCAGCGTGTTTCGTTTTACAAAAGCATCAACTTTATTGATTTCCTGGTCGGTTAAACCGGAGTAAGCTTTTGCAAAAGGGACTAAGCGGTCACCGTCCCAAACGGCAAAAGTATAATCAGTATAAAGATCAGCGCGACGGCCATGTCCTTTTTGTGCATAGATCATCACCGCATCAACCGAAAGCGGATCGATTTTCCATTTCCACCAGTCGCCGCGTTTGCGGCCAACCTGGTAAGTTGCATTCTTTCGTTTCAGCATGATACCTTCGGCAATCATTTCCCGGGAATTTTTCCTGATTACGGCCAGTTCTTTCCAGCTATTGAAATTGATCAAAGGCGACACCCGAAATATAGTGCTAAAAGAAGTATCATGCTGTAATTTCTCCAACTTGGCGCGGCGTTCGGTTTGTGTTTTGCCGCGGATATCTTCTCCTGCACATTCCAAACAATCGTAAGCAATAAAAGCAACCGGGTTTTCTTCCAGGATTTTTTTGGTGAGGTTTTTTCTTCCGATGCGGGTTTGCAGCAGGTTAAAAGGAAGCGGTTGTTCATCTTTAAAAGTAAGCAGTTCGCCGTCCAGAACGGTTCCGTCTGGCAACGCCTGGATGAAAGGGTGCATTTCCGGGAATTTTTCTGTCGCCAGATCTTCGCCCCGGCTCCAGATAAATATTTCACCTTTACGATGGATCAATTGTGCCCGGATGCCGTCCCATTTCCACTCGGCCTGCCACTCAGAAGCGTCGCCAAGTATGCTTTGCATTTCCTCCGCGGATTTTTGTTTTTCCGACGTTTCCTGGATCGGATAAGCCAGGAAAAAAGGATAAGGCCGGGAAAGGTCGTCCAATGCACCCTGCTCTTCCATTAACTGTGCAAACGTATAAGTTTCGGGGTTCCAGTTTCCCATGATCCGATGTGTAAGCGTAACTGCATCCAGTTTGGAAATATCGGCCAATGCTTTTACCGTTAAGTTTTGCGAAACACCTACACGGAAACTACTGGTCAGCAATTTATTAAAAACAAAGCGTTCCTGCCGTGTTAGAGAAGCCCAGGATTCGGTCAGCCATATCTTGCGTTCCGTTTCGTCCAGCTTGTTTAAATGGTTGATTTCGGCGACCCATTCTGTTAAGCTTTTATCGGAAGTGTTGGTGCTTTCGGGCAAGAGCAGGGAAATGGTTTCGGCGAGGTCGCCCACTACCTGGTAGCTTTCTTCAAACAACCAAACCGGAATATTGGCCAGTTCAATCGCCCAGTTTTTAACCAAAGTAGCATTGATCTGCCGTCGCGGTTTCCTGCCGGTAAACAAAGCCAGCATGTGCATTTTGTCTGCATCGTTTACCGTTAAAAAGTAGGCTTTTATAGCGTTTACTTTTTCGTTGGTTTTGTTGGTTTCATCCAGGGCGGCAAAAAGGGCGGCGAAATGTTTCATATTGATTTTTTTTTAGGAGTTTCAGCCTCACCTAAACCCTCTCCAAAGGAGAGGACTTGCCTTTCTGGCGGCAATGCTTCTTTTATGCCTGTTTTTTTGGTATCTGCTTCTTCTGCGCTCCCCACTCCTAAATCGTTGGTCGGATCTTCACTCTCACTCTCATCATCCCCATAAAGTGTATGCACTTCATGGGCATCAAACCCAATCTCCCTTAAATACCTTGAAAAAGTAGCGGTATAACCGTGGGTAAGGTAAACGGATTCGCAGCCGGTAGCATCAATGGCACTGATCAATCCGTCCCAGTCTGCATGATCGGAAAGTACGAAACCACGATCTGCAACCCTGCGTTTTTTTGCGCCGCGCACATTCATCCAACCTGAACAAAAACCAAACTCAAAAGGCTGCAATTTACGCATCCATGCGCTGCCCACAGCGGATGGCGGCATCAGTACAATCCCTTTTCTTAATGCTTCTTTAGATGTTTCGGGCGTAATTCGTTCGGTTAAAGGAAGTTCAATCCCATTCCTGCGCAAAGCATCGTTGGTGTTTTCGATCACACCATGCGTAAAAACAGTGCCCAGGGAAAGATCGAGGTTGCACAAAATGCGTTGTGCTTTGCCCAGCGAATAACCGGCAACAATGGTTGTTTTTCCTTCTTCCCGGTTTTTTCCCCACCACCGGTTGATCTCGTTAAAAATCAATTGCTGGGGTTTCCATTGATAAACAGGCATCCCGAAAGTACATTCCGAAATAAAATGATGGCATTTCACCGGTTCAAAAGGTGTGGAAATACCGTCATCTTCCACTTTATAATCACCGGAAACTACCCAGACTTCGCCCTGGTACTCTACCCTAACCTGGGCCGAACCAATAATATGCCCTGCGGGGAAAAGCGAAATCTGTACGCCGTTTTTGTAAACCTTTTCTCCGTAAGGAATGGTTTGGAGTGAAATATCAGCGCCTAAGCGATACTTTAAGATCTCCCGCGAAAGTTCGTGAGCCAGGTATCTTTTGCTTCCTGCACGGGCATGATCGGCATGTGCGTGGGTAAGAACGGCATTGTCCACTGGCTGCCAGGGATCAATGTAAAAATTACCTTCGGCACAAAAAATACCATTATCTGTAAATTGAAGAAGCTGCTTTGCCATATTCAAAGATAAGCAGGGAAGCAGCAATTTAGTTTGAAACAAAAAACCTCCGGGTTTTGACCGGAGGTTTTTAGGGGGTTACTTTTTTAAACCGATATAATCTGTCAGGATTTGTCCGGCTTCTATTTTTAGGAAATCGGCGTCCTTGTCTTTTTTTCGCGGCTCTCCTTTAATCAAAGGCTTTAACCCAAGCGCTGTCCTTCGGGCATTGTCATGTGCTAATGATATGGCATCATCCTGTTCATGTTGCTTCTTCAAATCTGCTTCGTTTAAAGTAACCGTTTTTTCTGCGTCCCGCTTTTTGTACTCGGCAATATCTTCCAACAGGTTTTTATAGTTTACGTTGGCCTGCATACGGCTATCGTGCAAAGTTTTAAGTTCCGGAACAACAGTGGCGAAACTGCCAACAGATGAATAACTGCTTTTGGCGATCATATCAAACGGCAGGGCAGAAGGTTCTGTATCTTCCCCGTATTTGTCTAAAGGAATGGCAGAAGGAAACTGAATATCCGGAACTACGCCTTTATGCTGGGTAGAACTTCCGTTGATCCGGTAAAACTTGGCAATCGTGAGGTTGATCTGCCCAAAGCCGGTAGGCCGTCCGTCTGCACCGACAAAACCCTGCTGGCCTGTTTTGCCTGTTACGCCTGCCAATAGTTTTGAAAAAGAATTTCCGATCACCTTGTCCAGATCAATTGCTGATTGTACGGTTCCTTTGCCGTAAGTTTGTGTACCGATGATCAGTCCTCTGCCATAATCCTGGATGGCGGCAGCAAAAATTTCGGAAGCGGAAGCACTAAAACGATCTACCATAACAGCCATTGGCCCGTTCCATGCAATTTCAGGGTCGTCGTCCGTGTCCTGTTCAATCCGGTTTTTAACGTCCCTCACTTGCACAACAGGGCCTGTTTTAATAAACAGGCCGGTCATTTGTATCGCTTCCGGTAAAGATCCGCCGCCATTTTGCCGCAGATCGATCACTATGCCATCTACTTTTTGTGCTTTCAGGCTGTCTAAAATTGCTTTTACGTCACGGCTAACGCTGCGGTAGTTTTTATCTCCCGACTGGTAAGCTTTATAATCCAGGTAAAACCCGGGTACATCAATAATGCCGATCTTAACCGGTTTGCCATTCAAATTATAAGTCCTGACCTCTTTACTGGCCAACTGATCTTCCACAACAATTTTTTCGCGCACCATTTCAACAATTTTAGAATTGGTGGTTGTTTTTCCTTTCGGGAGGATTTTTAAGCGGACGGTTGTTCCTTTTGGCCCTCGGATCAGGGTAATGGCATTATCAATGCGCCAACCGATAATATCCTGAAATTCGCCGTTCTTGCCTTGGGCCACACCAATGATCCGGTCATCAATAGTCAATTGCTTGCTTCGTTCGGCCGGGCCGCCTTTAACAATTGTTTTTATAGTGATGTATTCATTATCTGATATCAGTGATGCACCAATCCCTTCCAAAGATTTAGACATGTCAATATTAAATTGTGCAGCCCTGGAAGGAATAAAGTAATTGGTATGCGGATCAACGGATTCGGTAAAAGCGTCCATAAAAATCTGGAAAACGTCCTGATTGTTCAGTTTGCCTGATTGCGTGATCAGGTTTTCGTAACGCTTTTTAAGTATTTCTTTATCTTTAGTAAGGTCAGGCGTAGCCAGGTTCAGGTTCAACAAATCGTATTTTACGCGTTTATCCCAAAACTTGTCCAGATCTGTAACCGTTGAAAACCAGGGTTGGTCTTCCCGGTTGAACATAAAACTTTCGTTCTGGGTAAAATCGTAAGTTTTGTTCAGTTGCCCCAACGAGTATTTTATCCTTTCGTTATACCGTTTCTGGTAAACATTGAACATGTAAAACACGTGGTTCAGGTCGCCGTTTTGCAGGTCATCGTCCAGCCTGCTTTTATATTGGTCGAAATCCTTTATATCCGATGCAAGCAAATAGTTGTGGTTTTCATCCAAAGCTTTAATGTAACGGTTAAAGATCACGGTAGAAATAGAATCGTTCAGCTGGATTTTCTTGTAGTTGTAATGGGTGATCATTTCCGTTACTTCTTTACAAACAATACTTTGCTGCTGGTCCGGTTCCAGGTTTTTAGAACCTGCAACTTTTATAGGTTCCCCGGGCGTGGCCTGGCAGGCTACCGAAGCGCCCAGAATGGCCATCATATATAACTTTTTAAACATGTTCTTTATACGCATTAAATTAAATCCTACACCAAACATTTGTCTTTTTTGTAAATACAGTTTGCTAATTTAAAATAAAAAAAAGACAGTCAACCAGAGCCGTCTGTTCCATGATAACAATATTACAATGAATTGTTTTAAACCAAAACTTGTAACACAACAATTCACTGATGCTTCTTTTATCCGGTAAAAATAAGTGCTGGCCTGGTTCGGGTTAAATCATCCTATTTTATGTAAAAGATACTTAAGCGTATATTTTTAGATGATTAAACAATACGCTGTTAAACGTTTGAAGTAAACTTTAAGATATAATTTTTGTAAATTATTATCACGGTTTCTTTTTGATTTTTAAAGACTAAAAGAAGCATTTTTGCGATATGGAATTTTTAACACAGCCCGAGGCATGGATATCCCTCGTTACTTTAACCATTCTGGAAATCGTTTTAGGGATTGACAATATTATATTTATTTCCATCCTCTCCGGAAAATTGCCCAAAAACCAGCAGAACAAAGGCCGGAAATTAGGTTTGTTCCTGGCCATGTTCACCCGGATTTTGCTGCTGCTTTCGCTTACCTGGATCATGAGTTTGACAAAACCGCTGTTTAATGTTGCCGATCTGGTTGGCATCACCGATCCGGACTGGGTAGAAAAACTGGCTATTTCCGGGCACGACCTGATCCTGATTATCGGCGGTTTGTTTTTAATTTATAAAAGTACCAGCGAAATCCACGAAAAGATAGAAGGCGGTGATGAAGATGACGCTAACATCAAACCAAATTCTTTCTGGTCAACAATTGTGCAGATTGTATTGCTGGACATTGTTTTTTCGCTCGATTCTGTCATTACCGCTGTTGGTATTGCCAGCCATTTGGAAGTGATGATTGCTGCCGTTGTTATTTCTGTTGGCATCATGATGTGGGCATCAGGCAGCGTGGCCAAATTTGTAAACTCGCACCCAACCGTAAAAATGCTGGCGCTTTCGTTTTTATTACTGATAGGGTTCTCTTTACTGGCCGAGGGATTTGATCAACATATCCCTAAAGGTTACTTGTATTTTGCCATGGGGTTTTCAATTTTGGTGGAAATGCTGAACTTGAAGTTGCGATCCAAATCAAAGAAGAAACTGGGAAAAGCAGTGTAAAAGAAGCACGGTATCCGCATTGTCATTGGCAGCGCAGCGGAATAATCTTCTATGAATCAGTTTCCTTTTGTGCGTTCTTTTGCTTGATCAAAAGAACCAAAAATCAAGAATGCCGGATCGGCTCCGCGCGGCATTCAGCCCTACACACCTGGGTGATGACCAGTTTGGCTGTCGTTCTGGCGTTAAATTAAATAATTAGCCCACCCGGCAAATCACCCCTTTCAAATATTCCCCTTCGGGGAAGGAAGAACGGATTGGATGATCTTCCGGCTGGCTTAACTGACTGATAAACTGCACTTCCTTGCCCGCATCCAGCGCAGCCCAGGCTAAAATTTGTTTAAAAGTAGGCATATCCATCGCACCCGAGCAGGAAAACGTGGCCAGCAATCCACCTTTGTTCAGCAGGAGCATGGCCAGCCGGTTTAAATCTTTGTAAGCACGGGAGGCACGGTCTAAAGCCGAGCGGGAAGGGGCGTATTTAGGCGGATCGAGAATGATGAGATCAAATTTCTCTTCTTCTTCCCGAAACTTCCGCAACTGTTTATTCACGTCGGATTGTATGGCGATGCTTCTTTTAGCATCAAAATTATTGAGGCGGACGTTTTTCTGCAAAGTCTCCATAGCCAATGCCGAACTATCAACGCTGGTAACCGAACCAGCTCCATTTTGAAGGCAATTCAAACTAAAACCACCAGTATAAGCAAAGCAATCCAGCACTTTTTTGCCGGAAGCATGTGCCGCAACCAATTTACGGTTATCGCGCTGATCGCAATAAAAACCGGATTTTTGTCCTTCGGCGATGCTCACTTCGTAACGGATCCCGTTTTCTTTCACTTCCACAAAATCCGGCGGGTTATTGCCATAAAGCAAACCGAAAGAAGCATCCAAGCCTTCATGTGCACGGGAAGTGGCATCGCTGCGGTCGAAAATGCTTTTGGGCTGAAGCAGTTTTTGCAGTTCGTCAATCCAGATTTCTTTTACTTTTTCCATTCCGGAAGTCAGGATTTGTACTGAAAGATGATCTGCATAATGGTCCACAATTAGGCCGGGCAAAAAATCAGCTTCGCTAAAAATCAAACGATAAGTATTGGTTTCCTCATTAAAAAGTTTTTTACGATTATTAACAGCCGTTGCAATTCGCCCGCGCAACCATTTTTCATCGATAAAAACAGCATCGTCCCATTCCAGCAAACGCACTGCCACACGCGATTGGTCATTATAAAAACCGTAAGCCAGGAAAACGCCTTTACTGTCGAGTGTTTTTACAATTTCACCGTTTTCGGGATTGCCTTTTACCCGCTCAACCGCACCCGAAAAAACCCAGGGGTGCCGCTGCAATACCGCTTTTTCTTTTCCTTTTTTTAAAAATACCTCGTTCATGAGGGGCAAATGTAGGGAAAAGGTTGCTTGCCTTAGTTCTGTTGCGGGTGCTGAGTTGCAGGTTGCCGGTTCTTGCACTGTCATTCTGAACGAAGAGAGGAATCTTCTTTAAAGCGTTCAGTTTTTCTTGTACGTTCTTTTTGCTTGATCAAAAAGAACCAAAAAATCAAGAATGCCGGATCGCCTCCGGGCGGCATTCAGCCCCACGCACCTGGGTGGCTACCAGCATGATTGTCGTTCTGTAGTTGAATAAGGCAGTGAATAAAAAATCAGCACTGGTTTACGATGCTGATTTTTATGTGGTAAAAGAAGCATCAAGGTTTAGTTGTAGCCTTGCCCTTTAAACCTTTTTTAGTAGTGATCAGGATCACGCCGTTTTTGCCTTTATCGCCATAAAATGCAGTTGATTGAGCATCTTTTAAAATACTTATGCTTTCAATATCATTTGGATTCATAGTTTTCAAGGCATCATTTTCTTTCGCTTCAACCCCATCTATAATATACAAGGGCGGATGTAGGTTCGTTTTTCCATCAAGAGTAATTATTCTTGATTTTTTAGAAGAATCAGGAGAAGTATACCTTGTAACAACAATACCTGAGGCATGGGAATTTTTTGTTGAATCAGGAGAAGTGTTTTTTGTACCATCATCCAGCGTAAAATTAACTGGCATGGTATAAGCAACTCTTACCGGTTTACCATTTTGCATTCCTGGGTTCCAATCAGGTGATTCTGACAGAACACGAATAGCTTCTGGTCCGCATCCTCCGCCAATATCATGCAGCACTTTAATATCATTTAATTTTCCATCTTTTTCTACAATAAAAGATATAATTACGCGGCCTTGTGTTTTGTTATCACGGGCTACTTTAGGATAACGAATGGCTTTAGCTAAATAGTTACCAAAACCTTGTTCGCCTCCTGGGAAAGTTGGCAGCTTCTCAACTGCTGCAAAACTAACAACTCCAGCAGGGTCAGAAGAATGTGTTATTGTTATTGAATTGGCTTTATTTGCTGCTGACTTCTTGTCTTCAATTACAACGATTTGAAGTTTTCCAGCAATGTTTTCAAATGCTCGTACCAAAATAATTGAATCAGTGTTTGTAAAACTTACAGCAGCTCCTTTATAGTATTCTGATATTTTAAATTCCCCGTCTTCATTGGTTGTTGTATTAAAGTTGTTTTGTTTGTAAGACACTTTAACATTAGCAAGAGGTTTACCAAAAGTATTTACTACTTTTCCGTTTAAGGTTGTAGTTACTATTGAGGTTTTTAAATTGACAGGAGGTTTCGATAGTGTATTCAATTGATTTCCTACATCTTGTGCTACTTGAGTAACAGTCGCATCACTATTGATTTTCTCTGAAATTTTAAGAATGGTTTTTTGCTCATTTACCGTTGCCGAAGTAAAGATCAGCATCAAAGCAAAAAGCGGAGCCGAAAGGCCGTATTTAAGAAGTGCACTTCTGCGGGAAGGATTTTTATGCAGCATCATAATTCTTTGTTTTAACAGCGACTGGCTGAAAAAACTGTTGACTAAAGTATTCGGCTGCACACCTATACTTTGGCTCAGCAGCAGCAGTGCATAATCGCTTTTATTGGTTCCGAAACTTATGGCATTACGATCTGCAATAAATTCATGAATGTGTTTGATGGCTTTACGGTAAAAATAGATCACCGGGTTAAACCAGTTGAGGATGGCCAGCACTTCAAACAAAAGCACATCAGCCGAATGATACTGGGTGGCATGTACCTGTTCATGTTGCAGGATCACGTCTTTTTGCGGCAGGTTTTCATCTACCTTAACTTTTTTGAAAAAGGAAAAAGCACTGCCGGTTTCCTCGCTTTGCATATACTTCTTCAATAATGAGAAACGATAAATTAACCGTGCTAAAAGAAGCATCACTACCAGCCAGTAAACCGTTGTAAAAAACTGTGCAACGGTAAAACTGCTTTCTGTTGTTGGCGTAACCTGATAAACAAAACCCGGGTTGATGTAATAAATGGTTTGCTGCACCTGCTTTGTGATAAACAGGTCTTTAACCCATTCGGACTGCATCAGCGGAATAAAAAAAGACAATACCGCCGCCGAAACCAGATAAATGCGGTTGAGCATAAAGTAGGTTTCTTTGCGCAGCAACAACAGATAAAACCCGTAAAATAGCGCTAAATACAGGTTTGCCAGTAAAAGATAGTGCCACCAGTTCATGGTTACTTGTTTTTAAGTTTCTCAATCATTTTCATAATCTCGTCTGCTTCTTTCAGGTCGATCTTTTCCTTCTCCACGAAAAAGGAAAACATACGCTCCACGGAGTTGCCGAAATAGCCGTTCAATAATTTGTCGGCCGAAAAATTCTGGTATTCTTCCTTGCTGATCAAAGGATAATACTCGTGGCTTTTGCCGTAAGATTGGTGGCCGACAAAGCCTTTGGTTTCTAAAATGCGGATAAAAGTAGAAACCGTGTTGTAAGCAGGTTTTGGTTCGGGCAGTTCGTCGATCACTTCTTTTACAAAGCCTTTTCCCAATTGCCATAATACCTGCATGATCTGTTCTTCCGCGCGGGTCAGTTCTTTGATTGTTTTCATAAAGCCAAGGTAAAACTATTATTTTAGTTTTACAAAAAAAATTAAAAAAAGAACATTTGTTTGAAGATGATGTTGCAGGAGGGAAAAAACGCAAATCGAATTAGAATGAACCTTACTTTCCACGGAGCCGCACGCAATGTAACCGGTAGCAAACATTTATTAGAACTGAACGACGGAACACAAATTTTACTGGATTGCGGCATGTTCCAGGGAATGGGCGAAGAAACGGAGGAACTGAACGAATACTTCGGTTTTAACCCGAAAAAGGTAGATTACATGGTCCTGTCGCACGCACATATTGATCATTGCGGATTGATCCCGCGCCTAGTTGCCGAAGGTTTTAAAGGATCTATTTTCTGTACTTCGGCAACGATGGACCTGGCCAGGATATTAATGATAGACTCGGCCAAAATACAGGAACAGGATTCTGAATACAGCAACAAGCACCGGCGCCAAAAAAACCAGAAAGAAATACAGTCTTTATACACCGAAGAAAATGTGATTACCGCCTTGCAGCTGTTTAAAATTGTAGAATATGGTAAAGAATTTGAAATTACGCCGCGCGTTAAACTGAAGTTTACCGACGCAGGCCATATTTTGGGCAGCGCAGCAGTACATTTAACTATTCTGGAAGACGGAAAATTTACCAACCTTACTTTTAGCGGTGATGTGGGAAGGTACAACGATTTACTGCTGAACAGTCCGCAACCATTTGAACAGGCAGATTACATCATTTTAGAATCTACTTATGGAGATTCGCTGCATAAAGATTTAGATCCGATAGAAGATCAGCTGAAAGGGATCATTGAGCAGACTTGCTTGGTAAAAGGCGGCAAGCTTATTATTCCGGCTTTTAGCGTTGGCCGAACGCAGGAATTACTGTATGCACTTAACAGTTTGGAGTTAAAAGGTATTTTGCCGGATGTTTGTTATTATGTGGACAGCCCGCTTTCCGAAAAAGCGACAAAAGTTTTAAAAGAACATCCCGAAGTATATAATAAAGGTGTGCAAAAAGTGCTTGAGGTAGATGCCGATCCATTTGAATTTAAAAATTTACGGTTTGTTGAGCTGGTGGCAGAATCAAAAGCGTTAAATGCCGATCCGCGGCCTTGCGTTATCATTTCTGCATCCGGCATGGCCGAAGCCGGGCGTGTAAAGCATCATATCAAAAACAATATCGGCAACCATAAAAATACGGTCCTGATGGTTGGCTATTGCGAACCAAAATCTTTGGGCGGAAGATTGATCAACGGTAATAAATGGGTAAGTATTTTTGGGGAAGAATACCAGGTGATGGCCGAAGTAAGAGCGATCAAATCCATGAGTGCACACGGAGATTATGAAGATTTGCTGCGTTTTTTATCCTGCCAGGACCCGAAAGAAGTGAAAAAAATATTTTTGGTCCACGGTGAGTACAAAGTGCAGCAAAACTTTGCCGAGCGGATCAAAACCTATCAGTTTAAGGAAGTGGAGATCCCGGAGCAGCACCAAAAAGTAGGATTATAGGGGTAAAAGAAGCATTTTTGTGATTTTGGCGATAAGAGAAGCCTTCTTCGGAGCGTTGATGTTCCATGCTTCTTTTAGCAAGGATGTTTTATAATAGATATAGGTTCATCCCCGGAAGTCCCTTTTAAAGAGGGAAATCTAAAAACAAACCTTTCTAAATAATAGAAAAGTAGCAAAATATACTTCCCCTTTCGGGATTAGGCGGCTAACCAACAGGGAAATCCTGCAATGAGTAATCAGGACGAGGTTGGATAATAACTAAAATCAAAGTTCGGGACAAATGGTCAAAAGCTTTGGAATTAAATCTATTTGAAATTCAAAAGTATTGCCGGCGCCAACTCTTTTACCCAGAGGCCGTACATTTTGGCAGATGGATGCAATCCGTCCTCAGCGATTAAAGAAGGATCGTTTGCCGCAGTTCTGGAGATGGCGGTAATATCAACATAAACCACACCTGCTTTTAAACTTTCTTCTTTGTTAATGGCATTAAACTGATCTATTTCTTTTGCAATTGTACTTCTGTCATAACCGTTTGCATACGGCGTAACGCCCCAATCGGGTATCGAAAGCACAAAAACATGTTGTTTGTTGCCTTTGGCAAAGGTGATGGACTGGTTTAATAACGAAACAAACCCTTGCCGGTAGGTAGTTTTACTGTAGTTTCTAAACTGGTTGTTTACCCCAATTAAAAGCGTGACCAGATCAAAGTTGTTGGCCGGTTGTTCTGTATTGATGGCCGATTGAAGTTCATCGGTTGTCCAACCGGTCCGTGCAATGATCTTTGGATCGGCGAACCCTAACTGCTGCAAGCCCAATGCCTGAACCAATTGTGCCGGAAAAGAAGCATTGGCCGGAACAGATTGCCCAATGGTATAAGAATCGCCTAAAGCAAGATAACTATTTGTTTTTTGTGGGGATGGAAATACTTTTACAGGTTGGGTTACGGTTACGTCCGAACGTTTTGTGCAAAACATAAATAACAATACCATCGAAACGGCAGGCAAAAAAAGGTACTTCTTCATCTAACATAAACTATTTTAAAAATTACGTAAATGAGTGATGAACAGGTTTTCTTTTGTTTTACTTGTTTGTTTTTGAGAAAAAGATCAGCTATATCATACCAATTTTTAATGGATAAAAGAAGCATTTACAAACCGGGCAGTTTCAATTGGATTTGAAACTGCCCGGTTATTAATAAAATTAAGTTTTGTATTAGTTTGGATTTACAATAGGTGCGCTTCCTGCTGCCGGCGGGTTGATTAAAAACTCATCAGCCGGTACGTCCCAGTATCCAGGAAGTCATAATTGATGGTTGCATTACTGCTTAAAACACCTGTAGAAGAAAGCGCAACAGCGCCTTTTCTACCGCCGCCCTTTGTAATATCAAAAATTACGCCCCATCTTCTGGCATCATAAAAGGCCCTGCCCCTGAAAACTAAGGCTACCCTTCTTTCACGGCGCAGTTCTTCCTGTGCAGCAGCTAAGTTCAACTAAATCATTCCAAATAATATATATATATATCGTTTCAAAACACCTGATACTTCTTTTACCAGTACTTCTTCTCCTAACTCTGCCTCCATAGACGTTACCGCTTTGTCTTCAATCCCGCAGGGAACAATATTTTTAAAATAACCGAGGTTTGGGTTGATGTTAAAAGCCAGGCCGTGCATAGTAACCCAGCGGCTGCACCTTACGCCCATCGCGCAAATTTTTCGGGCTTTCTGCGGATCATCGGCATCCAGCCAAACGCCGGTATAACCAGGATAATGTACGCCTTTGATATTATAATCCGCTAAAGTTAAAATCACGGCTTCTTCAAGTGTACGGAGGTACAAATGGATATCGGTAAAGAAATTATCCAGGTCCAGGATCGGGTAAACCACCAACTGGCCTGGCCCGTGATAGGTAATATCGCCGCCCCGGTTGATTGGGTAAAACTTTGCCTGTTTCTCTTCAAGTTCTTTTTCTGATAATAACAGGTGTTCTTTTTTGCCGCTTTTGCCCAAAGTATAAACATGCGGATGTTCGCAAAAAATCAGATAATTAGGTGTTGCTGTTTTTATGCCGGTAAAAGAAGCATCGTTTTCGCCACGGTTGCGGCTTTCGGTTTTCAGTTTTACGGTTGCGGCAAAAAGTGCCTCCTGCTTTTCCCAGGCTTCCCGGTAATCGATCAGTCCCCAATCTTCAAAAATAACCTGTTTGTTCCTGCTCATATTTAAGGTAAAAAGGTAAAGGGTTGAAAGGTGAAAGGCAAGCCGATAGCTAATAGCTGACAGCTAATTGTTCACACCTCTTTGGCGTACCCAATCATATAACCGTTAAACTGCAAATATTCAACCTCGAAGTTAAGTTGAGTGGTATCGTTTCTGATGGCTGCGTGTAAAACCCCCTCCTCGTGGTAATCGAAATCCTCCAGAAAAATATGGTGGATAAAAGAAACTTCTTTGCGGCCGTAACATTTATAAATTGCTTCTTTAGCGCACCAGCAGGCATATAATTGCTTGATGTTATGCTCGGGGTTGATAAAAGCTAGTTCTTCGGGCCGCATAAATTTCCTGGCAATGCGTTCTACTTTCCGGTCAATTTTTTCAAGATCGATGCCAACCGGCTTGTTTTTGCCGATCATCACGGCCGCATAATCAAAAGAATGGCTGAGCGAAATATGATAAGGAATGGAAGTTAAATAAGGTTTGCCATGCTCATCCACCTTGCAATCGATATATTCTTTGGTGTTCAGCATTTTGCGCAGCAGTACGCGTGTGCCCAGCCAGTGTAAATAGCGTTTGCTGTTGCTTAGGTTTTGTATAAACGCTTTTTCTTCTTCGTCCAATTGTAATTGCTGATACAATTCTTCGGCATTTTCTTCAATTTTCCAAAGGGCAATTTCGGTGTCGTTATCCACCTTTTTACGATAAGCCATCCCCATGAAGTAAAGTTGCAAAAAGGATGTCAATATATTTTAAAAAATCTAATTTAGGTTCTGCATCTTCGCTTTATGATTCTTTCGGACAAACTAATTTTACAGGAAATTGAAAAAGGGACAATTATTATCGAACCTTTTGACCCGGGTTGTTTAGGCACCAATTCTTACGATGTACACCTGGGGAAATACCTGGCCACTTACCGCAACCGCGTGCTGGATGCCAAACAGCATAACGAAATCGATCATTTTGAAATCCCGAAAAGCGGTTTTTTGCTTCAACCCAACACTTTATATTTGGGCGTAACCGTAGAATATACCGAAACACACCGCCATGTTCCATTTTTGGAGGGTAAAAGCAGTACGGGCCGTTTGGGCATTGATATACACGCCACCGCCGGAAAAGGCGACGTTGGTTTTTGCAATACCTGGACTTTGGAAATTTCGGTTACACAGCCGGTACGTATTTATGCAGGAATGCCGATCGGGCAGTTGATCTATTTTGTGGTAGAAGGCGAGATCGAAACCTACTACAATACCAAAGCCAATGCCAAGTACAGCAAACCGACCACACGCCCGGTTGAAAGTATGATGTGGAAAAACAGCTTTTAAGTTGTAAACTAAGTGTTACGGTAAAACTATTTATCAGCAAAGGCGGTTTTTTGAGTACCTTGTTTTCTTTTGTTAAAACGATGAAATTAAAACGATTTTTAACTGTTGCCTTACTGCTTTTATCAGCAGGGTTGTTGGGTTTTATTGCACAGCAGGACGACCCTTTAAAAAAGATTTTAACGCAGCTGCAAAAATTTACCGACAACAATCCTGTAGAAAAAGTTTACCTGCAGTTGGACAAACCTTATTATGCCATCGGCGATATCATTTATTTTAAAGCTTATACCACTATCGGCAGCAAGCACCAGCCTTCGGGGTTGAGTAAAATATTATATGTTGATTTGATCAACGATAAAGATTCTATCAAGCAATCACTGCGTTTGCCCTTGTCTGCTGGTTTAAGCCGGGGTGATTTTACTTTGGCTGATACTTTAAGGGAAGGCAATTACCGCATCCGTGCTTACACACAGTGGATGCGCAACTTTGGCGAGGATTATTTTTTTGATAAAACCATCAGCATTGGCAACGCCATTTCCAATACTGTTTTTACCACGGTAAAATATACGTTTACCAACGATAACGGTGTGCAAAGGGTCAATGCCGTTATTAATTATGCTGACCTTAACAATCATCCTTACGCCAACAGGCCGGTAACTTACAACGTGCAACTGGATTACCGGACAGTTTTAAAAGGCAAAGGCATAACTGATGATGGCGGAAACCTCAGTATCAATTTCAGCAATACACAACCTAACCTGTATAAATCCGGGCGGATCATCACCAGCCTTACTACCGATGATAAAAAAACAGTGGTAAAAACAGTACCGGTTAAAGCAACTTCTAACGATGTTGATGTGCAGTTTTTCCCGGAAAGCGGCGATCTGGTGAACGGCATCCGGTCCAAAGTTGCCTTTAAAGCCGTTGGTGCCGATGGTTTGGGCATGGCTATTAAAGGAACTGTTTTTAACAGCGATAACATGGAAGTTGCCAAGATCAACACACAACACTTAGGTATGGGCGTTTTTGTGCTGATTCCCGAAAGCGGCAAAACATATAGAGCCAAAATTACTTTTCCGGATGGTTCTGAAAAAAGTTTTGACATGCCGAAAGCTTCCGATCAGGGCTTTGTCCTCAGCATAAATAATACCGATCCTGATTTTGTCAACCTGCGCGTTTCGGTAGGAAATGAAACTTTTAAACAGAAGCAAAACACGGATATTATGGTTCTGGCACACTCCGGAGGTGATGTTTATTATACGGCCAAGAGCAAACTTGAAAGTCAGTTTTTTTCGGCTAAAATACCAAAAAGCCGTTTCCCTTCGGGCATTGCACAATTCACTTTGTTTACCCAGGAAGGCGAACCGCTGAACGAACGCATCGTTTTCATTCAAAATCCCGATCAGCTTAAACTCAATGTTTCTTCCGCAGCAACTACTGCGCCCCGGCAAAAAGTTGACCTCAGTTTTACTGCCCTAAACAAAGCAAAAGCACCGGTAGTGGGCAGCTTTTCTGTGGCCGTTACCGATGAAACCAAAGTCCCGGTGAATGAGGCTAAAGAGAATACGATTTTATCAACCCTGCTGCTGACCTCAGACATAAAAGGTTATATCGAACAGCCGGGCTATTATTTTATGGAGAACAACGAAAAAACCCAAGCCGACCTGGATGTGCTGATGCTGACACAAGGCTACCGCCGCTTTGCCTGGCGGATGATCCTGGGCAACAGCTTTCCGCAGCTCACCTTCCAACCAGAACAATCCATGGCTGTTTCGGGTATTGTAAAAACACCGGGCGGCAAACCGGTCCCAAATGGCAAGGTTACTTTGTTTACCACCTCAAAAGGTGCGTTTCTGCTGGACACGGTAACCGATGCCAGCGGCAGGTTTAAGTTTGATAATCTGATCTTCCCGGACAGCATCCGCTTTGTGGTACAGGCACGGAACGTAAAAGGACAAAAAAATGTAGAGATTACTTTAGATCAGGTTCCGCCGCAATTCGTTACCAAAAATAAAAACGAACCGGATGTTGCCGTAAATATGACCAATGACATGTCCGCTTATTTACGCAACAGCAAAGCACAGTACGACGACCTGCGCAAGTACGGCCTGGTAAACCGTACCATTATTTTAAAAGAAGTAACCATTACCGAGAAAAAAGCGCCGCTTAAAAATTCCAATAACCTGAATGGTGCGGGCAATGCCGATCAGATCATTAAAGCCGACCAGCTATTGCAAGGCTGTGTTACCCTTGATCAATGTTTGCAGGGCAGGTTGTTGGGCGTTATTTTCAGGGGCGGTATTCCGTATTCCACCAGAAGTTTCAACCAGCCCATGCAGATTATCGTGGATGGTATTTATATGGAAAGTGATTATTTAAGTGTTATCCAACCTACAGATGTGGAAAGCATCGAAGTGCTGCGTTCGGGCGGATACACTGCTATCTATGGCGGGCGCGGCGGCGGCGGTGTATTGGTGATCACCACCAAACGCGGTGGCCCTGATTATTCGTTCCAGCGTTACGCGCCCGGTATTGTAACTTATAATCCAAAAGGCCTCAGCCGGAGCAAAGAGTTTTATGTACCTAAATATGATGACCCAAAAACCAATAAAGCAGTGGCCGACCTGCGTACCACCATTTATTGGAACCCCAATTTAATTACGGATGCAGCAGGTAAAGCCAGCTTCAGCTTTTTTAATGCCGACAGCAAAGGGACTTACCGTGTAGTGATCGAAGGGATTGACAGCGATGGCAATTTAGGGCACCAGGTTTATCATTACCAGGTGGAATAGCAGTTTTTAGGTGATAAAAGAAGCATTGGTTTTACTTCATACAAAAGAAGCTGTCTCAAAAGCGGCAGCCTCTTTTAGGTGGTTTAAAATCAAAGTCTTAATTATCTTTCTGATTCCGGGTAATCTGCGCCAAGGGTAAGTTCTTTCCATGCTTCAAAATTTTCCTTCAGCATATCTACTTTTTCCAAAGCCAATTTAAAAGCCGGCCCGCCTAACAATAAACGCAAAGGGGCATTTTCAGATTCCACTGCTTTGATAATGGCTTCACATCCTCTTACCGGGTCGCCTACCTGTTTGCCGCTTCCGTTTTGGCTGGCGGTCATTCGTGCACCTACTGTAGCTTCATAATCTGCTGTTTGAACAGGTGTACGGGCGGTTGAACGTCCTGCCCAATCTGTACGGAAAGGGCCTGGTTCTACGATCAATACCTTAATGCCCAGCGGGGCTACTTCCTGAGACAAGGATTCTGATAAGCCCTCTACTGCAAATTTGGTAGCATGGTAATAACCGGTTGAAGTAAAAGCCCTCAAGCCTCCGATAGAAGAGAAATTAACAATATGCCCATGCCGTTTTTCACGCATTCCGGGCAATACGGCTTGTATCATGCTTACCAATCCAAAAAAGTTGGTTTCAAACTGTGCCCTGATCTTTTCTTCTTCGCCTTCTTCAATGCTGCTGAAGTAACCGTATCCTGCATTGTTTACCAGCACATCAATTTTGCCAAAAGTTTCTTCTGCCCTGGCTACTGCGGCCAAAACCCGGGCTTTATCGTTTACGTCTAAGGAAAGAACAAGGGAAGTGCTTTCAAACCCTTCGGTGATGTCTTTCACCTGGTCGGCATTTCTTGCGGTAATTACGGCATTCCATCCTCTTTTCAATATTAATCCTGCCAACTCTCTTCCAAAGCCTGTAGAGCAACCGGTAATAAACCAAACCGGGTTATTTGTCTTTTCCATCATGTTCTGTAATATTAATTCTTTTGATGTGTTGATCCTTACGACCACTGCTACAACACCAGATCATCCCTGGTGTTTCCTGATGCTTCTTTTATCACCCCAAAAACGATATGCTTTACCGGATTTTACAAGGGCTGATAGTTGAACACTAATTTTATAGGGCTAAAAGAAGCATCCTAAAAATTAAAAACCCGGCTGGCTTTCGTTTATAAAAACAGCCCGGGTTTTGCTTTTGATCTTTAAAACCCTGTTGATATGGTCTCCGCTTTCCAGGTTTCCAGTGCTTCTTCAACAGCGGCTATTTTTTGTTGAGCCATATCGTAAGCGTCCTGCCCCAGGAAAAGGTGCAAAGGCGGGTTCGCGGTCCTATCCATTTTGATCAACACCGCTGCCGCTTTTTCCGGATCGCCGGGCTGGTTACCGTTGATCTGCTGCTGGTGCGCGTCCTGCATTTCGCGTACCGACTGGTATTCCTTAATCTGGTGTTTCGGTACATTCAGTGAGCCGGAAGTTAAAAAGCTGGTCCTGAAATAGCCGGGATAAACTACCGTTGCATGAACATGGAACGGTTTTACTTCGGCAGCCAAAGATTCGGTAAAGCCTTGCACGGCAAACTTGGTGGCACAGTAAATACCGAAACCGGGGAAATTACCGGTAAAGCCGCCAATGGAGGAAATATTAAAGATATGCCCCGATTGCTGCGCCCGTAAATGCGGCATCACCTGCCGGATCACATGGAGTGAACCAAAAACATTGATATCAAAGTTTTCACGTGCTTCCTCGTCTGTTAATTCTTCCAGGCTTCCTGTTAAGGCGTAACCGGCATTGTTAACCACCACATCAATTTTTCCAAATTGGCTAATTGTTTTTTCAATTGCTTCGGCAATGCTTTGTTCTGATTTGAGGTTGACAGCCAGTGCCAGGAAGTTTTCCCGACCAGCTTCTCCAACTGCCTGGTTCAGTTCGTTTTCACTTCTTGAAGTAGCTGCTACCCGGTAGCCCTGCTCTAACAACTGTTTTACTAAGGTCAGTCCCAAGCCTTTTGAAGCACCGGTAATGAACCATACTTTTTTACTTTCCATGATCTTGTGTTTTTTAATAACACAAAATTACCCGATAAAAACAGTATCAGCTTGCAGGATTCAACCTATTAATTGCAAAATTCAAACCGCAGATTTTACAAAACGCGCCGGAAAACAGAAGGCGTAAGCTGGGTCTGCTTTTTAAAGAAGTTGTTAAAATGGGCCGGTTCTTCAAAGCCCAGGCAATAGCCAATTTCAGATACATTCCAGTCGGTATGTTTCAAAAGCGACTTGGCTTCCATCACCAGTCTTTCTGCAATGACATCTGTTGTTGTTTTGCCGGTGGTTTCCTTGATCGCACGGTTTAAATGGTTAACGTGCACGGCTAACTGTGTTGCAAAATCTTTAGCCGAGCGCATGGTAAAGCGCTGCGATGGGTTTTCTATTGGGAACTGCCTTTCCAGTAATTCTGTAAATACTGCTGCAATTCGCGATTTGGCATCCGGATGTTGGTACAGGCTTTCTGATGGCCTTGATTTTAGTGCATAATGGGTTAGTTCAGTCACAAAATTTCTAAGCAAGTCGTACTTAAAAGCATAATCAGAACCAATCTCTTCCAGCATTTTTGTAAAAATTGCGCTTACCTGCTTGTCCTGCTGTTCATTTAATAGATAGGCTGGTTTGCCTCCCTGTGCATACATGGGCAAGTCGTTTAAGCTGCCGCGCAGCTTATCTGTAAAAAATGATTTGGAAAAGATGCAGAAAAAACCGGTATGATCTCCCGACAAGGACTGCCAGGTATAAGGCACGTTCGGATTAAAAAAAATCAATGTTGAACCTGAAACTTCAATGCTTTTATCTGCATAGTGATAGATATTTTCCCCTCTGATCAGGGTGATCTTGTAAAAATCCCTTCGGCTGTATAGTACTGGTTTGGCATTCGGGCCCATGCAATCCTCCAGCCTAAAAACATTAAAATGACCCATTTCCTGCTGCAGACCGATAGGCAAATAGTCAAATTTATATTTGTAAAAATCTTCCAGCGTTTCTGTTTTCACGGTCATTCCTGATTTTATTTAAGGGTTTAGCTCAAATTAACTTATCCAATTACCCGGTTTAGTTAAAACCCTTTATATTTCAATAGGTAAAGGTATGGCTTGAAACGTTCCGTCGATTGCTCAATTCAAACTATTCATTTCAAAATTCAAACCAATAGAACAGGCTGGGAAGGCAGGTTTACTATTACAAAGTGGCATAAAAGTTTTTAGGTGGAAAAGAAGTATTTGAAATGTTGTTTTTCAACACCTGTTTTAACCCTATAAAAGAAGCATCAACAACATCACAAGAAAAACCCGGAACAGCTATACAATATAGTTCCAGTTGTTCACATCTTCCACCCGGCCGTATTTAATGTCGTCCAACGTGCGGCGTAGTTTTACAGAAAACTCCCCTTTTGCAGGATCTGGCAGCGTATAAATTTCGCCTTTAAACCCAATTTCTGCAATTGAAGTGATGGTTGCTGCTGTGCCAACGCCAAAAGCTTCGGTTACTTTACCATTTTTAATGCCTTCCAAAACTTCGGCAAGGGATACACGGCGTTCTTCTACAGATACGTTCCAGCTTCGGGCCAGTTCCAGCACGCTGTCGCGTGTTACACCTTTTAAAATCGTATCGCGGGTTGATGGCGTAACTATTTTCCCATCCAATACAAAAACAATATTGGCCGCGCCCAGCTCTTCTATATAAGCATGGTCGCGTGCATCTGTCCAAATGATCTGATCGAAACCTTCTTCAGCCGCTTTTTTGGCCGGCAACATGGAACCGGCATAATTGCCTGCTACTTTTGCAAAGCCAAAACCGCCATCGCAAGCACGTGAATATTCGGTTTCTACCTTTACCTTTAAATGTTTTGAAAAATACGGGCCAACAGGGCCGGTTAAAACGCAAAATTTGTAGGTTGAGGATGGATGTACGCCAAAAGCAGCTTCGGTAGCAAACATAAACGGACGGATGTACAAAGCATGGTTTTCTTTCTCCGGGATCCATTGCTGGTCGGTTTCCACCAATGCGGCAATACTTTGCACAAACAGGTCTTCCGGCAGTTGCGGCATGCACAAGCGTTCGGCTGATTTGTTAAAACGTTCGGCATTTTTATACGGACGAAAAATAGAAATCCGGCCATCTGTCAGTTTGTAAGCTTTTAATCCTTCAAAAAACGTCTGGCCGTAATGCAAAGCAGAAATGGCCGGGCTCAGGCCAATTTCGCCATAAGGCAAAATCTGGAAGTTCTGCCATTGTCCGTCTTCATAATCGGCCACGAGCATGTGGTCGCTGATATTTTCCCCAAAAGGCAAATCATTAAAATCTATTTGTGCCAGGCGCGATGTTGCTGCCCTGCTAACCTGTATGTCAAGCGTTTCTGATACCATGATGCTTTGTATGATTGATTTAATATCGACCGCAATTTAGGGTTTTTTGTTTGTTTTCTTTTGCAGGATTGCGGTGATTGCAATAGTTTTTTAAATGCTTCTTTTATGCGGTAAAAATCAGTAAAAAAGCTTAAATATGTGGCATAAATCAACAGTTTATGGAATTCAAGAAGATACTGATCGGGATTGACGACAGCCGCCAGTCGGAAAAAGCAGCTGTCTGCGGATTTGCGCTGGCTAAATTGCTTGGGGCAGAAGTAGGTTTGGTGGAAGTGGTAGAACCAATGATCATTGCGCCGGTTACCACAGGTATTGCAGGCGGGGAATTAAACATGTTGAACATGCCGCCGGTAGAAATGTTGGATGCGCAGGAGGCATCTGCAAAAACCGTCATGCAACGTTTTGTGGCCATGTACGGAGCAGAACATAATATTACACAATATTTAGAAAGCGGAGATGCCGCAACTGTTGTGGTGGATACTGCCATAAAATTTAAAGCTGATCTGATTGTTGTCGGTTCTCATGCACGCAGCGGTTTTAACCGATTGATCACCGGCAGCGTATCGGAGGATGTTTCCAGACATACCGAAATCCCGGTACTGGTGGTTCCGCTAAAAGAAAAATAGTGGCGTAAAAGAAGCACTGGCAGTTGCTTGTCATCCTGGACTTTTTTGTCATCCTGAACTTTCTTGTCATCCTGAACTTGTTTCAGGTTCCCTCAGGATAGATACAATTCTAATTTCTCGAGGGATGCCGAAACAAGTTCGGCATGATAAAAAAACCAATCAATACAGCAACCTAAACCGAATCGTATGTTCAATCTGCTTCAATTCGGTTAAAACCTGCTGTCCATAACCAGCGTTTACATCCGTAATTACGTAACCGATTTGGGCGTTGGTAACCAGAAATTCGCCAACAATATTGATCTGGTGTCGTGCAAAAACGTCGTTTATTTTTGCCAAAATTCCCGGTACATTTTTATGGATATGTATTAAACGATGTGCATTGTTTACGCGCGGTGGTTGCAGGTCTGGGAAGTTTGCGCTGGTATGCGTTTTCCCTTCGTTCATAAAATCCATCACCCGTTTCGGGATAAAGTCGCTGTTGCGCGGATTATGTTTTACGTCATCAAAAATGATAATGCCTTTTTCGCAGGCAAAATCAGCAATGCTGCGGCTGGCTTTTCCAAAACAGCCGATCACTTTTAAACGTCCTGCTTTTTCCAGTTGCTTTTCTGTTGGCTGTGTATCTTCATCACAAAACAAAATCCCGGCTTCCTGTAAATACTTGTCTTCAATTTTCGGACGGATGCGGATATTGTAGCCTTCTTTGCCCAATTGGATAACGGCTTCGTCTGCAACATCACCGGCAACCAAACATTTAATACGGTTTTTAGGATAAGAAATAGCACGCGAAAACTTGTTGATGTACAAAAACTCGTCGAAGTTAGGCGTTACGTAATCTGCTTTTTCTACAACGGTTTTACGTTCGATGTTCTCTGTAAAAGCAAAGAACTTTTTGATCAGCCCGAATTCTTTTAACTGAAAATCCGAATGGCCATCGCCAATGCCGAACAGTTCGCCCTGCAAATTCAGTTCGCGCAGCAACTTTACTTTGCCGCCTTCCTGCGAAAGCGGGTTTTCCGGATCATAGCCGATAATGTTTCCCTTTTCATCAAACACAAAAGTGTTGGCATAAATATTTTTGGTTTTGATATGATATTTGGTAACCACGGGCGTGATAAATTCTTTAAACCCGCCCGAAACGATCAGCACTTCATCACGGTGTTCTTTAAAGAAGATGCGGTTGCGGGAGAAGGATGCCGAGACTTTTTTTTGCAGATGCTTTACCAACAGATCTAAATGACTGCGGTTGGCCTGCAATAATTTAACACGGCCGGCCAGGCTTTCGGAAAACGACAAGCGGCCTTCCATTGCCGCGTTGGTTAGATCTTCGATCTGTTTATATATTTCTTCCCTCCGGGGATCGTTTTTTAAGGAGATGCGGGCTAATTCGTCAAGCGCTTCAACTTGTGTAAATGTACTGTCGAAATCTATGATGAAATACTGGTTCATGTTTAAATTTAAGAAGGCGCAAAGGTGCAGTTTTTTTAGGTAGGAGCAATGAGGGAAGAGGTGTAGGCTTTCGGCAATCAGCTTTCGGCAACCAGCTTTCAGCGGATGCAGTGCGGCACTTAGAACTGGCAACTATCAACCCAAAACCGGTGTTGGTTTTTTATGCTCATCTATCGCCACAAAAGTAAATTCGCCGTGAATGGCGCGGTAACGCACTTCTTCGTACATCTGTTCCACAAAAATTTCTACGTTCACTTTCATGCTGGTTCGGCCAACATAAATTACGCGGCCAATCAGTTCCATAATCGTTCCGGCAGGAATAGGCACCGTAAAATTGATCTTGTCTGAAGAAACCGTAACCAAACGTTTGCGGCTAAAACGGGTAGCCGTGATAAAAGCAACTTCGTCCATCATCATCATGGCCGTACCACCAAAAAGTGTTTCGTAATGGTTGGTTGTGTTGGGAAACACGGTTTTAAAAACCCGCGTTACCGAATTTTCGATGCGTTCATCAATCGTCATTTGCAAAAATAATCTTAAAAAGCAAAGGCTACGCTTTTATTCGCATAACCTTCGCTTTTATTAAACTGAAACTTTCTGATTAGCTGTTTCTCTTACGGTTTGGGCAGCCTGTACCATGTTGGCAAGTGCGGCTTGTGTTTCCGGCCATTTACGTGTTTTTAAACCGCAATCAGGGTTTACCCACAGGTTTTTTACCGGTAAAAGAAGCATGGCTTTTTCCAGCAGGTCAGTCATTTCTTTCACTGTTGGAATGCGTGGCGAATGGATGTCATACACGCCGGGGCCAATCTCATTCGGATATTTAAAATCAGCAAAAGCATCCAGCAGTTCCATCTGCGAACGTGAAGTTTCTATCGTGATCACGTCCGCGTCCATTGCTGCAATGTGATGTATGATGTCGTTAAATTCGCTATAACACATGTGCGTATGGATTTGCGTTTCGTCCTGCACACCACTGGCTGATAAACGGAAAGCCATGATTGCCCATTGCAAATATGCTTCCCGGTCGGCCAATCGTAGCGGTAAACCTTCGCGGATGGCAGGTTCATCAATCTGGATCACTTTAATGCCGGCTTTTTCCAGCGCAACTACTTCATCCCGGATAGACAAAGCAATTTGGTTGGTGGTTTCAGACCGTGGCTGATCATCGCGCACAAAAGACCACTGTAAAATAGTAACCGGACCCGTCAACATGCCTTTCATCAGTTTTTTGGTTTGTGCCTGCGCAAAGCTGCTCCAGCGTACGGTCATATCTGCCGGGCGGCTTACATCGCCAAAAATTACAGGAGGTTTTACGCAGCGGCTGCCATAACTTTGTACCCAGCCGTTTTTGGTGAACAGGAAACCATCAAGCAGTTCGCCAAAATACTCCACCATATCGTTCCGTTCAAATTCGCCGTGCACCAATACATCCAGGCCAACTTCTTCCTGCCATTTAATCGCATTGATTGTTGCCTTTTCAATTTCTGTATTGTATTGCTGTTGGGTAATTTCACCTTTTTTAAGTTGTAAACGAAGTTGCCGGATATCTTCAGTTTGTGGGAAAGAGCCAATGGTTGTGGTTGGGAACAACGGCAGGTTGAAACGCTTCTGTTGGATTTCCTGCCTGATTCCAAATACACTTTTACGGGCAGCGTCTTTTTCGGTAACCGCTGCTACACGTTGTTTAATTTCCGGTTTGTGGATCAACGCAGAAGTGCGTCGGCTTTCAATCGCTTTCGCGTTCCCTTGCATCAAATCAGTGTTTCCATTAATAATCTTGTACAGATCGTTTACCTCGTGTAGTTTTTGTTTGGCAAAAGCCATCCAGTTTTTAATTTTCGGTTTGATTTCTGTTTCCAGATCCAGATCAAAAGGTGTGTGCAGCAAAGAACAGGAAGGCGCGATCATTATCCGTGCTTCACCCAAAGCTGCAACAGCCTGATTGATCTTTGCGATAGATTGCCGGTAATTGTTTTTCCAGATATTGCGGCCGTCCACCACACCTAAAGAAAGGATCAGATTGCTGTTTTGAACCAACGGCAGCAGATCATCCAGTTGTTTTGGTGCCCGAACCAAATCAATGTGCAGTGCATGTACCGGTAATTGTACGGTAAAAGAAGCATTATCGCGCAGTCCTTCAAAATAAGTGGCCAGCAAAATTTTTGCTGATTTACAATACTTGCTGATTTCCTGGTAAGCATATTGAAAAGCCTCTTTTTCCTGCGCTGTTAAATCCATTGCCAGATAGGGCTCGTCCAATTGAATCCATTCTGCGCCGTATCCTTCCAGTTTTTTAATAATCTCCACATAAACCGGGGCCAGCTTTTTGATCAGCTCTATACGGTTAAAACCAGCTTCTTTTTCTTTTCCGCAAAGCAAGTAAGAAACAGGCCCGAGCAAAACTGGCTTTGGTTTTTTGCCGATTGCTTGTTTTGCTGCTGTAAATTCACCAAAAACCTTTTCCGAAAAAATTTTAAATTGCTGATCGGCTTTAAATTCGGGCACCAGATAATGATAATTGGTATCAAACCATTTAGTCATTTCCATAGCGGTAATATCAAGCCCGTCTTTTTGATAACCACGCGCCATTGCAAAGTACAGGTCGGGTTCCGAGTTGCCTTGCACATGGGTAACTACCGGATTGTAACGTTCCGGGATAGCACCTAAAAGCAGCGACATATCCAGCACCTGGTCATAAAAACTGAAATCGTTGCACGGGATCAGGTCAATGCCGGCTTCTGCTTGTAATTGCCAGTTTTCATTGCTGATTTTTCGGGCAGTTGTAAACAACTCCTTACTGTTGATTTTGCCCGACCAATACTGCTCGCAGGCTTTTTTGAGTTGACGATTGGCTCCCACACGCGGGTAGCCGAGATTGTTTTTGAGCATACGCATAAAACTTTTTAAACATTAATTAAAATTAATGTCCCTTACGGTTTTCGGTATGCTTTCGGTAATTGGGTAGAAATAAAGATACAGGCCATCCTTTCGGCAAGGCTTCGCCATGCTGTTTTTATCGGTGTTTTTTGTATCCTGACTACTGCTTCAAATCGCGAAAGCATTGGTCTTACACAGCGGGGCAAGTATCTGGCTTGGGGGAGAGTGCGGGGAGCGAGGTGTGGGGTATGAGGAGAAAAGCATCAGCGTTGATAACCAACAGCTATTTCCTCACACCCCTAACCTCATCCCTCGAACCTTCCCTCCATACAGTTGCGCGACAGCCCGTGATTTGCACACGGTTCCTTTTTAATGCCTGCCCTACAAACGGCAAACAACCCTGCTGTTGAAGATTGAAAGTAAAGAACTTTGATGGGGCGAATATACAGGATAGGTTTGTAGGATACGGTTTTTAAATGATATTTTGAAAAAGCATTATTGATTTGACTTAAAGTAATTAGTTTTTCAAAGCGTTACAAATTTCATGTACCGATTGCTTTACCGGTTTAAACTTTATCCCAATTGCTTCTTTTACCTTAGCATGGTCATAATCCTGAATGCGGCTGGCAGCTTGTGCCGAAATTTTATCAACCCCTATTTTTTTGCCGGTAAAAACAGTACCCAAAGCGGATGCGCGCCAGGCCATTTCCAGCATCCAGGGTTTGGCCTCCCGCGCGGGAGGCTTTACACCAAAGCAATGGGCGGCTTCTTCAAAAAGTTTTTTGTAAGGCCAGTTCTCCGCATTGATGATAAAACGTTCTTTGCTGATCCTGCTTTCCATCAGCAGGATCATGGCTTTGGCCACATCTTCTACATCCACCAAACCACAACTGCCGGAAGTATAAAATTGCAAACCTTTACGCACCGTTTCAAAAATTTGCCCGGTTCCTTGTTTGCCGGCGTTTTTCCCGATGATTAAAGACGGGTTTACAATCACCGCATCCAAACCTTCGGCCATGCCGCGCCAAACTTCCATTTCGCTTTCATACTTGGAAATAGCATACGCGTTTTCTTTTGGTGTTTCTTCCAGGTGATGGTTTTCGTTGATCAGCTCGCCCGGTTTGCCTTCACCAACAGCAGCAATTGAACTGACGTGCAGCAACCGGATGCCTTTTTCAACGCATAAATTAACCAAGTTGGCCGTGCCTTCCACGTTATTTTGGATGAGTTTTTTTTTGAGGGAAGGATCAAAAGAAACCAGCGCGGCACAATGATAAACCTGTGTAACACCTGCCAATGCTTCGCTTAGGGCATCAATTTCCAGCAGGTCAGCTTCTGCCCAAACAATTTGTTTTGCAAAAGGAAGCAGTATTTCCGGAACCACCGAACTTGCCCTTTTGGTACAACGGATACTGTTTTTACCGGCTAAAAATAGTTGCCGGCACAACTCAGAGCCTAAAAAACCGGTTGCGCCTGTAACTAAGATCATGAGATGTGTTAAATAATGATGGCAAACTTAACTATTAAGGGGTATTGATTGCTGCTAATGAATTCGCTAAATGATAAAACTGAAAAACAAGTTAAATAACGTAAAAAATAGTTGTAAGACTGAATTTTAAGTTTTAGCTTTGGTCATGGAAGAATTAACCAAAACAGAAGAGCGGGTAATGCAAATATTATGGCGCTTAAAAAAGTGTTTTGTAAAAGACATTATTGATGCGCTGCCCGATGATCCAAAGCCGCCTTACAATACCATTTCATCGGTGGTGCGCCTGCTGGAAAAAAAAGGATATGTGAGTTTTAAGGCTTATGGTAAAACTTACGAATATTTTCCGGCTATTTCTAAAGCTGATTATCGGAAAGCAACATTTAAAAAGTTTTTTTCCGGATACTTTGATAATTCTGCCGAAAGCCTTTTCTCCCACATGGTGAACGAGGAAAAATTGAGTGAAGAGGACTTAAACAAGATCAAAGCCATCATCTATAAAAGCGAAGAAAAATGAATGTATCAGTTTATCTTTTGCAGGTATCGGCCTGTACAGCTATTTTTTATTTGTTTTACTATTTACTGCTAAGCAGGCTTACTTTTTTTGTTATAAACAGATGGTATTTACTGGCCAGTCTGCTCCTGAGTTTTATCATTCCCGTACTAAGCATACCGGTAAGTCCTCAGGAACAGCATATATTAGTAGTGCAGCAGGCAGTTTATGTAAATACATTGCAAGTTGTGCCTGCAGAGATAACTAACATCCAGAAAACTGCAGCAACCGCAAAACCTATGGATTTGGTGCTGCCATTAAAAATATTCTATTTTACAGCTGTAATAGCATTGGCCATTCAGCTGATTATTACTTTAATCATTTTTTTTAAAAAGATTAGGGGCAGGAAAATTACCAAAGTCGGGAATGTAAATATTTTACGCGGCGATCATCAATTTACTAACGGCTCCTTTTTTAACTACATTTTTTTAAACGATCAGGAACTTTCTGCAGTTGAAATGCGACAAATTATTACGCATGAAATGCTGCATGTAAAACTTTATCATTCGGTTGACCGCCTTATTGTAAAACTCGCACAAGTTATCTTATGGTTTAACCCATTTATCTATTTCTATGCTAAATCTGTTGAAGAAAACCATGAGTTTGAAGTTGATCGTGCAATAGCAAATTCAACAGATAAAAAGCGCTATGCCGAATTGCTTTTGCATTTATCAGTAGCAGGGCAAGGTATGCTTTACCATAACTTCAGCAAAATACCTTTAAAAAAACGTATTAGTATGTTATTTAATAAACCTTCAGCAAAAATGAAAAAAATGATTTATGTACTTGTCGTACCGATGGTACTGGTAAGTTGCCTGGCTTTTGCAAGATTAAAAAATGATGAAACTACTTCCAGCTTTCAAACAAAACAAATAAAAGACGATCTTGATTTTAAACGAAAATCTGAAGGTCCAAAATCAGGAAGAGAAGTTAAATCGACCCAGTTAACCGCCAACAACCAAATAGATACGATAAAATATCATCAAAAATTTAAACGTACACCAGCACAAATAAAATCTCAAAAAGACATGGAATCATACCGGCAAACAAATGATTTCAAACAAAAAGAAAGGTTAGCAAAGGATATTCAAGGCAAAGTTATAACCGTTAAAGTTAAAGAGATCGTAGATAAAAATGGCGTTAAAGATTTAGATATGTTAAATACAGGTAACCACAGGACACAAGGTTTTACAGTTGTTTATAACAATAATGAATATTTTATGAAAACCCAGTATGGACAGGAAAAGCAATTAAACAATCTGCTTAAAGTTGGTGACGAAATTACTATGAAAGTATTTGGAAGTGCTTTTGGGCCGAATTATCCAATTATAATCGGGCCTGCTTTTGTATATAAAGACAACATAAAAATATTCCAATTAGCCGAAGCAGATAAAATACCAAATTATCCGTTTTTATATGAAGCAAACAAAGTTCGTTTTGCAGATGGCCAGATCACACATATTCAGAAATACCCAAACGGTAAATGGAAAAGTGCTATACTGGAAATAGTTAATGGTTATAAATTCACTTTAATTTTTAAACCAACAGCTCCTGATTTTAGTAATATTGAAGAAAGCGATCATGTACGGTTGCGTTTTGTTCATGAAGTTAAAACCGGAGCTAAAACTTACCAGATTAACGATTGGGTTTCAATCAGCAACAACAGCAATGATTACGGTGTTAAAAACCCTGATTTCTTCTATAAATTTTATGAACCTACTGTAGCTAAAAATCAGGCTACAGAGCCCGGTTCTAAAGTTACAAAACTGACTTACAACGTGCCGGAAAATGTGCTTCTTCCTTTTAAAAAAGATCAGCCTAATTCTTATATATCCGAAGGTAAAACAATCAATGTTAGTATTTTGAAAAAAGAACAGGAACGCGTTTTCAAATTTCTTTCAGCCAAGTTTCCCCAGGTTGAAAAAAGTAATATTATTTTCCGTGTTGATACTACAGGGCAAAAAGGTTTTTGTACTGTAGAAACTGTGGTTAAATTCACAACGTAATTTTGCAGATACTTCTTTTATCGCCATAAAATTCAATTGTTTTTCATTAATAAAAATAACAGATATTTGGCCCCGGAACTATGCTGCTTAAATGTCTTTAATTGATTTTTTTACGCCTGTGGATGCCGGGTGCTTGTTGCCTGAAAACGCTTTTAACAACGGTCGGCTTGGTACTTGTATCAGTGTTTATACCGATCAGTTTCCGGACTTGGAAAATCAGAAACCTGATATAGCGATTATGGGTGTACAGGAAGACCGTAACGCAAATGGAAATTCTGGCTGCGCGCTTGGCCCGGATTATGTCCGCGAAAAGCTGTATCATTTATTTGAGGGCAATTATAAAACCAAAATTGCCGATCTGGGCAATATCCGCCGCGGCGAAAAGGTTATTGATACTTATTTTGCTGTAAAAACAGTAGTGGCCGAATTGATTAAAATGGATATTCTTCCTATCCTAATTGGTGGCAGTCAGGATTTAACCTATGCGCAATACCTGGCTTACGAAGTGCTGGAACAAAAGGTTGACCTGGTGATTGTAGATGCAAAATTGGATATGGAAGACGACCAATATCCGGATAGTATCGAAACCACCTCGGCGGCCTACCTCAATAAAATATTTATGCACGAGCCGGACATGCTGTTCAATTTCAGCAACCTGGGCTATCAAACTTATTTTGTAAACCAGGAGCGTTTGCTGATGATGGACAAGTTGTTTTTTGATGCACATCGTTTGGGCAATTTAACCGGAAAGATCCAATTGACAGAACCCATTATCCGCAATGCCAGCATGATCAGCTTTGATGTTGGCGTCATCCGTTCTTCCGATGCACAAGCTAATTTTAATGCCGTTCCGAATGGTTTTTATGGGGAAGAAGCCTGCCAGATTTGCCGGTATGCCGGTTTCAACGATAAATTAAGCTCCATCGGTTTTTACGAATTTAACCCGGCTTATGACAGTAACGGACAAACCGCGATGTTACTTGCCCAAATGATCTGGTATTTTATCGATGGTTTTTACAACCGGAAAAAAGATTTCCCTTTGCATCCCAAATCACAATATTTAATCTATAAAACGAGTTTAAAGCATAAAGAACACGAATTGGTTTTTGTAAAAAGTAAAAAGTCTGACCGCTGGTGGATGCAAATCCCATACCCATCGGCAGGCTCCAAGAATGAACGGTTTCACTTGGTGCCTTGTCATTATGATGATTACCTGCTGGCCGTTTCCGGCGAAATGCCTGATCTTTGGTGGCGTACTTACCAGAAATTAATATGATTTTGATAGCTTCGTACCATGCTTCTTTTATCACTAAAAAATATACAACATGAAAAAAGCTTTGTTTTTGATGCTGGCCGCTTTGCCTTTGATAGTTGATGCGCAAACGGGAAATTTTGACGTAAAAGGTAAGGTTGGAAAGCTCGGTCAGCCTGCAAAAGCTTTTTTACTACGCAGAATAAACGGACAGGATGCTGTTGATTCGGTTACTTTAACGGCTGGTGGGTTTGAATTTAAAGGAAATATTCAAGATCCGGAACAAGCTTTGTTACTGTTGGACCATTCGGGTGTTGGCTGGTTTAAATTAATATCCGGTGTTGGCGGTCTTCCTGATATGCTAAATTTGTATTTAGAAAATGCTGCTGTCCAAATAGCAGGCACTGATTCTCTTAGTAAAGCAAAAATCACCGGTTCTAAATTAAATGACGAAAATGTAATTTTAGCCACAGCGATAAAACCTGTGATGGTGAAAGCTCAGGGTTTGAGTAACGCATATCAAAAAGCTGCGGAAGCCGACCGGCCGAAATTTGCAGAAAAGTTTAAAGAATTACAAAACGAGCAAAAAGCAGTACTGGCAAAGTTTATCAAGCAAAATCCTCAATCCTTTGCAAGCTTTGATGCTGTACGGTCTTTTGCCGGCCCTTCTCCAAATTACTACGAGGTGATGCCGCTTTTTAACAGTTTGTCGGCATCAATACAAAATACCGGCAACGGACGTAATTATAAAGCAGCTTTAGAGAAACTGAAAGTTACTTCGATAGGTTCTGTTGCGCCGGATTTCACTCAAAATGATCCTTCGGGCAAACCCATAAGTTTATCTTCTTTCAAAGGAAAATATGTACTGGTGGATTTCTGGGCTTCCTGGTGCGGCCCTTGCCGTCAGGAAAATCCAAACGTGGTGAAAGTTTACAATCAGTATAAAAATAAAAACTTTACGGTTCTGGGTGTTTCCCTGGATCAGCCAAACGGAAAGGATGCCTGGTTAAAAGCTATAAAAGATGATGGATTGACCTGGAACCATGTTTCCGACCTGCAATTCTGGAACAATGAAGCGGCTGCTTTGTATGGTGTGCGAGCTATTCCAGAAAACTTTTTAATTGATCCGAAAGGAAAGATCATTGCGAAAGATTTAAGAGGGGCAGAGCTGGAACAAACTTTGGCACAAGTGCTGAAGTAAGAGACTTGGAAGCCTCACCCTAAAGAGGCTGTATCATAAATCATGATCAGCCTCTTTTTTATTTAGGGTGATTTTTATTCGGATATTTGTATTTTTCCTGGCGCAGAATTTTGATTAATCATCTGATTTTCATATATTTAAAATATAA